>MKWU01000054.1_pt1 | contig 193348 bp, 170 predicted proteins | sample 809101 | NCBI WGS metagenome assembly MKWU01 (sample SAMN05860141, study PRJNA318959) | sponge metagenome | host: Aplysina aerophoba | place: Slovenia: Piran, Adriatic Sea, Gulf of Piran | collected 2013-05-07 | reverse complement strand
CGGCAGGGATGCCGACGCCGAGCCCACAGGGACGTGCTTGCTGGCGGTTTCCGACAACGGAGTGGCGACGAAACGCGGGCCGGTTCGGATACTACGCACGAGTATCAAAGAAGGACTGCATACGGTCCATGGCTTCTTCGATTCGCTCATAGGGCTCGGCCCCGAAACACACGCGCAGGTGCCCGGCGCCTTCCCGACCGTAGAACGACCCCTCCTCCACGCAGACGCTGGTCTCCTTCAGCAGTTGCCGTGCCAGAGCGGCGTCCTCCCAGCCGGTTTCCGAGATGTCCGGGAAGGCGTAGATGCTGCCTTCGGGCGCCGGACAGCGCACGCCCGGCATCGCGTTCATGCGTTCCACCACCAGGTCGCGGCGGCGGCAGTCCTCCCGGACCATCTCCGCCACCGCCTCCTGAGAGCCGGACACGGCCGCCCGGCCGCCCTCCTGGATGAACACGTTCACATGCGCGATGTCGTTCTTCGAGATCTTCAGCATCGCGTCGATAAACCGCTTCGGCGCTGCGGCGTATCCCATCCGCCAGCCGTCCATGGCGTACGCCTTGGTGAAGGCGAAATGGGTAATCGTTCGCTCCCACATACCCGGCAGCGAAGCGATGCTGATGTGCCGCGCGCCGTCGAACACGATCTGCTCATAGACTTCGTCGGACATCACCAGCAGGTCGTGTTCGATTGCGACGTCCGCCAGTTCCTGCAGTTCTTCGCGCGTATAGACCCGGCCGGTGGGGTTTGCCGGGTTGACCAGGATGATCATCCGCGTGCGCGGGCTCAGGCGCTCGCGAATTGCGGCTCCGTCAATCGCAAAGTCCCGCGACCGATCCAGCGGCGCCGTTACCACCACGCCGCCCGCCAGCTCGATCTTGTTGACGTGCTGCGGGTAATACGGAGACAGCAGCATGACCTCGTCGCCCGGGTCCAGGGCGGCCATGCAGGTGATGTACGCGCCGTGCGTCAGTCCGCTGGTCACCAGTATCTCGTCCGGGGCCGCCTTGATGCCGTTCCGCGAGGCCAGCTTTTGCGACAGCGCCTGGCGAAACGGCTCGTTGCCCAGGAAATCGCCGTAATGCACCATCCCGCCGTCCAGCGCCGCCTTGCAGGCTTCCTTGATATGCGCGGGCGTATCGAAGCTGGGCATGCCGACCTCAAGGTGGATGACATCGACCCCCCTCGCCATCAGCGGGAGGGCCTCTTCATACATGCCGAAGCTTTTCGCCGAGCTTTGCACGATTCGGTCAGCGGGCCATTTCATACGCGAGTCCGTGGTTTCGTTACGAGGTGCTGATTATGCGGTGCGGAACGGGGCGGCGATATGCGTTGCGCCTCACCGGTCCCGGAAAACCGTGTCCGGGTGCTCGACAAAAGGCTCGCGCCAGCCGGGAAAGCGGTCGCTGAATATTTCGTTTCGTCCGTAGTGCCGGCCGAGCAGAATCGCCTTGGCCGATCCCCCGTTCCACAGGTCGTATTTGGGCGCCGAGTAGCGCGCAAAGAATTCCGTCAGGCGGAGGTCCAGTTCCGCTACCACTTCCGCGTGCGCCGGATCGTCGATGAGATTGTGCTTTTCTTGCGGATCTGCGACCAGGTCGAACAGCGTGTGAGGTTCGGCGGTGTCGAACCTTTTCATGTATTTCCAGCGCCCGGCGCGCACCACACGAACGGTAACGAACTCGAAGAAGGCGGCATTGTCCCATTCCGGTTCCGCGCCTTCGAGCATCGCGGCAAAGCTCCGGCCCGCGGAATCCCGAATCTCGAGTTCCTCAAGCCCCACATAATCCAGCAGGGTCGGGAACATATCCACCTGGTTGATGAATTCCTCGCGGACAATGCCCTCCGGCACGCGTCCGGGCTGGGAGACCATCAGCGGCACTTCCATGTTGACGCCGTGCACGATGAACGGAAAGCTCCACGACGTGTTGCCCCAGAGGCCGCCGTGCCCAAAGCGGGCGCCCTGGTCGGACGTGTAGATCACCAGCGTGTTTTCCCGCAGTCCCTGTTCGGCCAGGGAATCCAGCAGTCTCCCCACGCCGTCGTCCACCATCGTGGTCTCGGCCGCGGTATTGATCATTGCAACGGGGTTGTTGATCGCGTTGATCGCCCGCCACGCCGTGGTCCCTTCACGCACCATTTCGCCGGTGGGGCTCCGGCCGCGGGCCCAGGCTTCGAGATACGGATGAATGGGCTCGTGCGGCATCGAAGGGGTTGCCTTGCGGTAGCGCTCCGCGTGCCGGTTGCGCGGCGGCAGCAGCACTGTCGGCGGCAGCATGTACGGTCCGTTGTACGAGAGGTACAGGAAGAAGGGCTCTTCGGCGCCATTGTGCTGCCCGATAAACTCGATCGCCTTTTCCGTCCAGAAGTCCGTCAGGTGCTGCTCGACACGGTAGCGCCGGCCGTTGTCGATGACCTCCTGGTCGTAGAAGGTGGTGGTGTGGCCGGACGGGAAGGTCACCCACGACGAGAAGCCGAGCTGCGGACGTTCGTGCCGTCCCAGGTGGTACTTGCCGACCAGGCCGGTGACATAGCCCGCGTCCGCCAGCGTTTGCGGCAGGTTGCGGAACTCCTCGATCGCCGACCAGCCTTCCAGCTCCGGCTGGCCGGGCAAGGCCACGTGTATCCCCGTCTGCGAAGGCATCAGGCCGGTAAGCAGGGCGGCGCGCGTGGGCGAACATACGCCGCTGGCCGCGAAGGCGTTGCGGAACAGGACGCCCGAACGGGCCAGCGCGTCGATGTTGGGCGTGGCGATCTCGCGGTTGCCGTAGGCGCCCAACAGGCGCGCGGGCTGGTTGTCGGCAATGATGAGGATGACATTCGGACGCTGAGCCGGGAACGTGTCGGCCGCGGCCATGCCCGGCAGCTGGACGGCAATAAAGAGTGCGAGAGCGGCGAACGATCCGGCGGCTTTGGCAGTGGTTGGCATACGCCGGGAGAATACCCGCAAGGGAATGCCAGACGCAAAGTGGACTGGTGCAGGCGCAGGATGAGCGCGGGACGCCCTCGCTCCCGGGGCTAGAATTACGAGGCATTTCCACGCCGGCAAACGGCACAGCAACAGGAAGGCCCATGAGCGACACGATCCAGGAACCCGTCATCGCCAGGTACAAGCCGTACTACGCAGAGCTTGAGAAGGGCAAGCGGTATTTCTGGTGCGCCTGCGGGCGGTCGAAGAACCAGCCCTGGTGCGACGGCTCGCACAAGGGCACAGGCATCGTTCCGCTTCCCTACCAGGCGCAGGAAGACGGCGAGGAAGTCCTTTTCTGCGGTTGCAAGCGCACTTCCGACGTCCCCTTCTGCGACGGCAGTCACAACAACCTCCGCGAAAAGTACGAGACCGACGACCCCTTGAGCCCGGAAAACCAGGCCATTCCACTGGCCGAAGAAGCGTCGCCCGGAAGCGTGGTGCTGGATGGCAGCTGCCAGGTCCGCCGGGTCGGGCAACTTCCCGACGAAGGCGCGGGCACCGTGGAGGTGCGCAAGCTGATCAGTCCGGAGGACGGCGCCCTGCACCAGTCCCAGTTTCACCTGACGCTCCCGCCCGGCTATTCGCAGGCCATGGAGTTTCCGCGGCGCCAGGTGCTACTTTTTGTGGGCAGCGACTCGGGCGAACTCGCCATCGGGTTCCGCAGATTTGCGCTCGAACCCTGCACCGGCGCATTCGTACGACCCGGGGAAGTCTTTGCGCTGACCGCCCCGCCCGACCGGCCGCTACGTGTATACGTCAGCGTTTTTCCGCATTCCGATAGCCCCGCGTGGCGGCGCGGCCTTGCCGACTACTTCGAATCCCACTATCCGGACCGCACCATCGCCATGGACAGGGACAAGGCCACTCCGATGGCCGACCGGTTCTTCCAGGTATTGATCGACAAGACCCAGGGATTCGAGAACGGCGCTCAGTTCATCGGCGAGATTCCGCTGTCGAAGGCCGTTGCCCACCGGCATCTCTACGAGGAAACGCTGATCGTGGTTTCCGGCGAGGGGTGTTTATGGACTGAGAACGCGAAGACACCGGTGGCACCCGGCGACGTGATTTTCCTGCCCCGCAAACAACGTCACTCGCTGGAATGCACCAGCGCGGACGGAATGCTGGTGGCCGGAGTGATCTACCCCGGCGACAATCCCTCAATCAACTACTGACGACGTCAGCCGGTGGGTTTCACGAACAGAAGCGTGAAACGGTCACTTTCCCCGATCGCCAGGCTCTTTATCCGCTGCGCATCGTCCACTTCCGGCCAGCCTTCCAGCGCCAGGTAGCGAAGCGTGGGCGGCAGGCGCCAGACACGCTTGTCGTAGTCCTTGTCGTCCATCGGGTTGTCGTTGATGTTACTGGTCGAGACCAGCTGCCATCCAGCCTCTTCGGCGAGCCTGATGGTATAGCCCTCATTGACGTAACCGGACACGGCCTCGGGGTCTTGCCGGATCATTGGATTTCCGCGATGTTCCACGATCCCCAGGTAGCCGCCGGGCCGGGCCGATACATACATCATTTCCAGCATGTCGTGAATGCTGCCGCTGGTCATCCAGTTATGAATGTTTCTGAAGGTCAGCACGAGATCGGCTGATCCCGGCTCAATGGGCCTGAAATTCTCCCCGCTGATGCCAACGACCTCGGCGTCGCCGTACAGATCCCTGTCGGCTTCGATCATTCCCGCGAGATCGTTATAAGCGCCCTTCGCCCACTCGCTGGTACTGGGGTCCCACATCGTGGCGTAGTACTTGCCCGTATTGGCGACGACCGGCGCAATGATCTCCGTGTACCATCCGCCCGTCGCGTTGATTTCCAGCACGGTCATGTCTTCCTTGAGACCAAAGAAAGTCAGCGTTTCGTAGGGGTTGCGATAGGCGTCCCTCGCCCTTTTTTCTGCCGATCGATGTTCACCGGTGATGGCGGCGCGCAGGCGCGCGTCAGTGGAGTCAACTCCATGGCTGTCGGCAAGCGCAACAGAACCGGAAATTGCCGTGGCAAGTGCAATGGCAAACACCAGGGGTTGTCGTATGAGTTTCACTAGCAGTTCCTTCCCGAATGCCGCCGTTGGCGGCGGTTGGAGGCCAGGGCCGGAATTGAACCGGCGTCCACGGATTTGCAGTCCGCTGCATCGCCACTCTGCCACCTGGCCCGGCTGTTCCGCAAGAGGCGCCGGACGGCGCTTGTTCCTGCTGGAAAAATGGAGCGGGAAACGGGATTTGAACCCGCGACCCCAACCTTGGCAAGGTTGTGCTCTACCTCTGAGCTATTCCCGCTCTGAGCGGCGCCGAGTCTAGCAGTAACGTCGCTTCCGGTTCAATAGCGCGGCCCGGGAGCGAGGGCGAATCAGGAGAAAAAAGTGCCTCCATTGATGTCCACGCTCGCGCCGGTAATGAAACTGGCCCCGGGCGACGCCAGGTAGGCCACCAGCTCCGCTACCTCTTCCGGATTCCCCTCGCGCCGCAACGGCGTGCCCGCGGCGACGTTCGCGCGCACGGCGTCCTTGGTGAACGTATCGTGAAAGGTCGTGTCGATCATTCCCGGGCACACGCAATTGACCCGGATGCCGGCAGGCCCCAGTTCCTTGGCCATCGCCCGCGTAAGTAACATTACCGCACCCTTGGCCGTCGAGTAGGCCGCTGCACCCGGACCGCCCCCATCCCGGCCTGCCTGCGAGGCAAGATTGACGATGGATCCTCCTTCCGGCATGTGGGGAAGAACGCATTGCGTGGTCAGGAACGTGCTGGTGACATTAAGCCGAAGGACGTGTTCCAGGAACTCCTCGTCCATATCCGGCAGCGCCTTGCGCGCTACGAGTCCGCCGACGACATTCACCAGCACATCAATGGAATCGCCATAGGCGCCGCAAGTCTTGGCCACCAGGTTCTCGACCGACTGGCGATCGGTCATGTCGCCTGCAACGGCGATAGCGGTGCCCCCTGCCTGCCTGATACTCTCGACGGTTTCCTCACCGGCTGCGGCATTGTTGTAGTAGTTGACAGCCACCCGGGCTCCGGCCCCGGCCAGGGCCAGCGACACGGCCCTGCCGATGTCCCTGGATCCGCCGGCGACGATTGCTACCTTGCCTTCCATACTCATTTCCCCTCCACTAGTCTGAATTTTTCGAGGCCAGCGGACCGTTCTCATCGAACACGCCGAAGTAGCCTTTCCACACGAACTCCCGTCCGGCCATGCGGACGCTATGTTCCAGATTCCCGTCCGGATTGTAGGAAAGCGCCAGGAATCGCTCCTCACGCTGCCTGTTGACAAGCCGGATCACGTCGCGGCCGCCGTCGCTGTAGCGTTCGATCGAATCGATCGATCCTTCGCTGCCTATGGTGAATTCATCCGTCGAGTTGTACTCGCCGTGCACTTCCAGCGTGGACAGGAAGGTGTTCCTGCTGCCATTCCTCAATCGAAGGATCACCGCCTGCTCCCGGCGCAGGTTCAGCTGCGGATCATTGGCGCCGAGTTCCGCCAGAACGACCTCAAGCGGTTCCTCGGCCCTGGCGGACCAGGTATAGAAACGATCGCCCGCCAGCCAGGTCAGTGAGAACAGCTGACCCGCGGCCACTCCTGTCTCCGCCAGGCGCCACAGGTGCTGATAACCATTGGCGCCGCCAAGCGGTTGCAGGCTCTTCGTTTGCGCCTCAAGCGGCGGATCGCTGGCGATGAACTGGCCGTTGAAATGAAGCGGCAGATCGTATTTTCGTTCCCCGGAACCGAAGACATTGAGCACATCCACCACCACCGTTCCGCCGGCGACGATTCCGTCCAGCAACGCAAGGGTTCGATTGAACGCTACGTCCTCATAGGCGTTTTCCATCGAAGCGGCGGCAAGGTGAATGTCTCCGTCGCTGTGAAAGAACAGGGTCTGAGGATGGAAACGCTCGGCGGTCGACAAGCGAGCGCCGAAATGACTTGTCTCATCCACTACAAGCGTGTTGTGGGCGACTGTCTGCTTGGCCCAGGTCTCGTTTTCGGGCAGGTAGCGCCCGCCGTCCTTGGGCTCGATATTGAGGAAGCGCGCGGCGCCGTAGTCCGCCACGATCTCACGCCCGTTGTCGTAGAAGATCCAGTTGAGCTTGTCGAAATGGCCGTGCCCCATGCCCTGGGCCGTGGCCTTCAGCACCAGCGCCTGATGGCCGGGGCCGGCGCCGTTGCGAATGACGGCCAGACCGCCCTGCGTCCCGGTCGGGCCGTCCCGGAAAAGCATAGAGCGATGCTCGTACGGCTGCGCCTCGCCGCGGTCCGCCGCCCGCGCCGCCGCGAAGCCATCGCCGGTAAGCACGTAGGAACCCTGACGCATTGCCACCGACAGCAGTTTCGGATCACCGGTCAGCGCGTAGGCGATGGGAACGCCATAACGCAATTCCACGGTATCCAGTCCCTTTTCCCTGATCGCGTCGTTGATGGGAAAGAACAGTCCTCCGTAGGAAAGCTCGATGCATGCATAGATCGACTTGAGCAGCAGGCCGTCGCGGTACTCGAAGATCTTCAGTTCCGGATCGTTGTTCTGGATGCTCCGGGCAAAAACGACCAGCGGCATCAGTGCGTAGCGCTGGTAGTACGGGCCCTCGGCGTAATAGCCGTCCGGCGAGAGCAGCAAGTCGAGCTGCCTGAGGAAACCGGCGCTGCCATCGCGATTGAGCCCGTAGAGCGACGTCTCCACGTACGAAGGGTCATCGAGCGTGTATCCGGTCATTCCGACGGCCGCCACCGCCCAGGTTCCGTGGTTGTGAATCCGGTCGAAGGTCTGCGGCGATTCCACCGACAGGAAATCGGCCATGGGCCGCAGCACTCCTCCTTCTATGATGGACCTGTCGTCATCGGCAAGCGTCTCGACAATCGCGTCATAGCCCTGGATGGCGTGCACCAGCCACACCGATTCGTTAAGGCTCTGCCAGAACAGCCGGCCGGGTGTCTGCTCCTTTTTCCGGGGATGCTCGCCCAGCTCCGGATACATTGCGGCGTAGGCCAGCAAAAGCGATCGGGCATGTTCGGCGTAGCGCGCGACGCCGGTCAGTTGATAGACGACACCGGCCTCGCGGATCGCGACTGCGTTGCTCTTGTGCTGCTCGTGCGAGTAGCCGCCGCCGGCGTCGGTCGGCGCGGGCACATCGGGCGGGGAAGCGAAATAACGGTCGACGCGAGCCCGTGTCCGGTCCAGCGAGCGCCTGAAGCTCGGCGATTCGCCCATCGCGCCGGTGATACTCGCGACATCCCCGGCGGTCAGCAGCAGGCGGGGATGAGACGCCCGGCTTTCCTGTGGCCAGCCGCCAATCGCGAAGGCCACGAGGGCCAGAACGGCAAAAGGCTTCCGCATCAAGGGGCGCTGATCTCGCCGACAATCGGCTCCGGCGTACCGGCAAACCGATTGCCTGCGATTCGCGTTACCGGATCCCCGACCGTGTGCGTTACGCGTATCGGCCGGCTGTCGATGAATTCATTGTCGTGAATGTCGGCCACCTGCACACCCAGCAGTCGAATTGACGCGGCCGTCTTGTTGCGCGCGTTGTGGCCCACCGAATCCAGCATGCTGGAACGGATTTCGAGCCGGGGGCCGAAGGTGCTCTCATCGGTTCCGCCGCGGTAAATGTCGACCACGGCGCCGCCAATGTTGCTGAACCGGCTGTCGACTACCGAGATTACTTCGCCGTTATAGCGGCCGAGGTCGTCGATTTCCCTGCTCAGCGAAAGCACGCTGCCGCTGATGTCGCTGAATTCGGAGCGCGTGATGCGAATCGCATCCGCGAAGGTGTTCTTGGCCACCAACAGAAAATTGAAGGTGTAATTGACGTCCAGGTCGCTTACGGAGCAGTCCTCGACGGTCAGGGCGTAGTTGCTTGTCATCGAGTAGCGGCTGGTGCGAATCACCGCGTTGCCCGACATGTCGGGAGAAGCCGCGCCTGAAATCTCAAGCCCCGAAAGCTCGAGGCGCGCGCCATCGTCCAGCTCGAACAGCGCCGGGCGCTCGAACTCCAGCGTCACCGTTCCGCGACCCTGCGCCGCGCGAATGCTCAGCGGCCGGTCGATCACGATCGTCTTCCTGACCCGGTAGGAGCCGGGGGCCACTTCCAGGATCGATCCGGCCGGGGCGCGGCTGGCGGCATTGAACAGGGCATCCTCGCCCGGGCTGACGATGATCGTTGCCGGCGGCGCCTGGGAGGGTGCCGGCTTCGGGTACCAGGCCACACCGGTGTTGTCCTTGTCCATCACCTGGAGGTCGGCGCGAACGCCGACGGAAGCGAGTTCGTCGCCGGCCGGATACATCAGCCCGTTCTCGGCCAAATGCATCTCGATCGGGGAGTTCGCAAAACCCTGCTCTATGAGCATTTCACTGACCGCGTTGGACGCATTGCCCTCAAAGGCAATTCCACTGATGTCGTCATGCACGCGGATGACGTTCTGCCCGTCGCGGTTGAACACCAGGTTGGCGCGGAACATGCTGTCGATCGGCGTCGCCGAGCGCTCTTCGTCGCTGCCCCCGGCCATTTCGATGTAGTCGCACTCGATGATCGAGTTGTTCTCCATCAGCACGTCCTCGACCTGGTGATAGCGATTGAGCGGCGAATCCGGAACGCCGTTCATGACCGTGAAGGCGGCCCCGAAGCGGTAGCCGGTAAGCCCGTGCAGGTAGTTGTTGCGAACCACATGCCCCTTGTTGATGACCCGTATGCCGCCGGTATTGGGAACGCCGTTGCCGAGAAAAACGTTGTCCTCGATCACGGCGTTGTTGCCGTGACGCATGGTCAGCGTGCCGCGTGATTCCAGGAACAGGTTTCCGCGGTAGGTATTGCCGCCTGACTTGTTGGAAATGATCTCCAACTCGCCGTCGCAGCGATCGAATACGTTGTTCTCCACGACGGTCAGCGAATCGGTGAGCGAGTAGTGGCTGGTACCGATTCGCAGCGTTTCGCCGCCGTTGGATCCCAGTATCGGGCGCGGGCCGAAGTAGTTGTGGTCGATGCGGTGGTGGTTCCGCTGGTTTTCCTCGCCGTCCAGCCGCACGGCCATGGTCACGCCGAGATTGCCCTTGCCCTCGAGGTGATTGTGGTCGAAGCGATTGTGGCGCCCGAACATCAGCACCCAGAAATCAATCTCATGCCGCTCCGGCTTGTTGAACCGGTCGATGACCGTCTCGGTCACCCTCGAGTAGTTGGCGGGCTCCCCCTTCGTGCGCCGAAACGAGATTACGGTATTGGTGGGCGAATAGCCGTCCCTGAACACCAGTCCCGACACGACCAGGTGCTCGCCGGCCAGGCGCAGATTGGACTGCCCGCTGATCACGACCTCGCCTTTGGTCTCGACTGTCAGCGTGATCGGCTGCTCCGGCAACCCGGTTCCGATGAACAGAATCTCGAAATCGCGCCAGACGCCGTTGGCGAGCACGATGACGGCACCCGGCTTCGCGCGCTTGACCGCATCACGGTATTCGTCCTGATTCCTGACCAGCGTCTCGGTTGCGGATAAGCTTCCCGCCGCGAGAATGGCGAGCGCGGAAGCCACCAGAAATTTCCGGCACCGGCACATAAGAGGACTCCAGACTTCGCGGGGCCTGTCAGCTAAATCCGCGCGCTCTTGAGGAAACGCTCCCGGCTCTCGCTGGCCTTCCTGCGCACGTCCCTCAGCGCATTCTGCTCGGTCACGTCGAGCATCGACTCCAGCAGTCGCGTAAAGTGCTTTCTCATCGCCAGCCGCGCCTGCACGGGATCGCGGCTGTGCAGCGCATCGAGGATTTCGCGGTGCTCTCCTCCGCGTGCCGCAGCGTCATCCGAACAGACGGAGTCATAGACCTTCTTGACCGGCGCCAGCTCCATGCGCATCCGCCAGAGCTTTTCGACGATGTAATAGAGCACGGAATTCCCGGCGGCGGCGGCAATGGTCAGGTGGAAGTCCCGGTCGGCGAGTTCCGCCTCATCGGGGTTTTCGTGGTCGTCGCTGCTCATTTCCTCGATGAGCCGCTCAAGCTCAGCCAGCGTTTCGTCGCTGATATCAGGCGCCGCCAGCGCCGCCACTTCCGACTCGAAAAGTGACCGCGCCTCCGTCAGTTCGAGCGCGCTTGCCTTGGGAAGCACGTCTACTTGAGAGACTGCGGCGTCCAGCACGTGCGCGCCGGATCCGGCCCGCACCTCGAGCCGCCCGAGAGCCTGCAGTGAAATCAACGCCTGGCGGATCGTAACCCGGCTGACGTTGAATTGTTCTGCAAGTTCCCGTTCGCCGGGCAAGCGGGTGCCGGGCGGATACACGCCCTTTTCCAACCGCCGCGCAATCCTTTGCGCAACGGACTCATACAGCTTCTGTCCCTTCATCGCCCCGGCGAATCAATCGAATTTGGCCCGAACGCCTACGAACAAGCGCGGGCCGAACTCCAGGGTTTGAACCACCTGACCTTCCAGCCCGCGAAAATCGATTCGTGGCTCGCCAAGCACGTTAATGCCTTCCAGCGACAGTTGAATACTGTCGGTGAGGTCGTATCTCAAGCGAAGGTCAAGCGTCTTGTAGTCATCCACGTAGCGAATACGGGCGCCCGTATCGCGACCGTAGCCCTGGAAATATCCGGAGCGCGCCTTGAAAATCGCCTGCACATTGAAGCGATCATTTTGCCAGTAAATCTGCGTTGCGCTGGTATGACGCGACAGTCCCCACAACCCGGCGGGCGGCAACAGGCCCAGGAGTGGAGTCGCATTACCATCGGCATCAAAGGCAATACCGTCGCCGCCGTGTCCGTCTTCGAATTCAAAGTCGGAGTCCGCGTAGTTGTAGCTGATCTTGCCGCCGAAGCCGCCCAGGAATCCGGGCAGATAGCCGAACGAATGCGTCGCGGTGATTTCAACTCCAGTGAGGTCGCTCTCCGTATCGGAAACCTGCGTCGTTCTCACTGAGCCGGTCACGACGTTTCCGTCAATCAGGAAGTCTTCCGGCTGGTAGGCATTCTCGAAAGCGCCCTGAAAGCGTTTCCAATAGACGCCGGCCGCCAGCAGCGTATCTTCGTTGGCGTACCATTCCAAACCAACATCGACATTCCAGGATGGCAGGGCCTGCAATTTCGGGTTGCCCGACGAGCTGATGCCATACACCGCCTCTTCCAGACTGCCGTAGCCGGAGTCCACATCATCCGAACTGTTGGTATTGATGCTGCGGCTATTGCTGTAGGAGTGCGGATCCGGACGCGACATGCCCCTGAATACTCCGGCTCGAAGTACCCAATCGGCATTGAGATCCATGATGAAGGTCAGACTGGGCAAGACCTCCGTATAGCTGTTGGTTTGCAACACACTTTCGTACTGGGCGTCCGTGTCCGCCGGCTCGACAAAATACAAGCCGTCTTCCTGTATGACGGTTAGCGGAGTGCGGTAGCCGATTGAATCGACGTCCGTTCGAACCACACGCACACCGAAATTGCCTCGAACCGGCCTGCCGGACATCAATGACTCGTAATTTGCCTGCAAGTACAAAGCCGTCACGTCTTCGGTCAAATCGACACTGCTGGTTTCGATTCCATTCTGTAATTGCATTGCGGACCTGCCACCGTAGTTCGCGAGCAGTTCATCGAGCAAACAGTCAAAATCGAATGTCGCCCATCCGGTGCCGCTGCCAATGCCGTGCGCGAACGTGATGAGATCGCGACCGCCTCTGGACTCCGACAGGAAATCGGGCTCCGGGAAGCCGGACTGTCCACAGTTGTTGGCGGCATTGAAGATGACAGTGCGGGCTTCAAGCGTGCTGTTGCTTCCGTGGGGGACGCCGTCAAGATCCTCATCGTCAAACAGATTGATGCCGGCTCGGGTGCGATTACCGCCAAAGGTGCGATACTCAAGAGAGGAAGAGCGCACTCCTGCCTGCAAGTTGTTGACAAAGCCCAGGGACTCGGTGTCCCAGGAAAAGTCCAGCCTGAAAGCGTCGATCGTGTGCTCGCGAATCTGCTGCCTGCCGCGAACTTGCGCACGATCTCTACCGGTAAAGTAGCGGGGATCGTTAACGTCAAAATCCAGGAGGGAAGCCGGATCGCGCGAACTGCTGCCGTCCGTGCTGAGGACCGTCGGCAATGCCAGCCCATCCGTGCCGGGCACATCCACGTCGAATCGGATCCAGAAGTCTTCTCTACTCTGAACGTCTGAAGGATCCGTTCTCAGTACCTCGTCCGCACCCAGCGTAGCCTCAATATCCGTCTCGACACGCCTGGTGTCCGCAAACGCCGCATCGAATGAAACTTCCAGGGCATCCGTGGCTTGCCAGGCAATGTTCAGGCCGGCGCCTTCATATTCCTCGAAGCGTACGAAGTCCGTAGTCTTGGATCGGATACCGGTATCTACGACGAAACTTTCCACAAGTCCGGTACGCGGGTTGGAAACGAGATCCCGGACGGCATTCTGGGTATTGCCGAACAGAAGATCCCGCCGCAGTTCCTTCTGATCCCGCTCGGACTGCTGGAAATCAAGCATGACGTCCACATTGTCATTCGGCTGCCACTGTATCGCTCCGAAAATGGCGTGACGGTCATCATCCGTCGTATTCTGGCGGAATTGGCGACTGCGGGGAATATAGGCAAACGGAATATCGGCGACGCTGTTGTAATCGGGGTTGGAATCGATGAGGTCTTGCAGCCGGTCATTGCTCAAGGCCGAGTCGCCACCGCTTCCGGATGCGTTGTTCTCGCATCGCGAGCTCAAGTCAAACGGCTGTGCCATGGGATCGAATGATTCCAGCAGACACACTTCAAGCCGCCCGCCTCCCGTGCTGTGAGTCGATTCCGCCTCGGGGTTCGAATCGTCGCGTAGCTGTCCGCCGAGGGTTATGCCGATAGTACCCAGCCCGTCAAGATCCCATGAATTGATATAGCTGGCGGTGGCGCGGTATCCATGCTCATCCTGGCCAATGATGTCGCCGTCGTCAGGATGCGCCGAGCCCTTGAGACTGAATTGCGCGAGCTGCTCGCCGTACTCGATGGGTCGCCTGGTCGTCAGCTGAACCTGACCGCTGACAGCGCCTTCAATGTAGCTTGCAGACTGTGTCTTGTGAATCGCGACGGAATTGAACATTTCAGAAGGGAAGATGCTGAAGTTGACCGCGCGGTTGCCGCTCCCGTTCGTGGATTCCCTGACATTGACGGTGGTGGTGCCGAGGTAAGGCCCCAATCCACGGATGGCGACTTCGCTCGCGCCGCCGTTCTCGCGATGAGTGGCCGCGCCTGTGATGGTCTCCAGCGCCTCGCCGATGGACAGGGCCGGCAGCGAGCCGATCTCGTCGGCATTCAGTCCGTCCACGATCTCGACGGAATTCCGCTTGAGCTGGATGGAATTCTGAATATCGCGCCGCACGCCGGTAACGACGATCTCTTCGATAATGGACTCATCGACTTCGATCGGCACTTCGGAATCTTCTTCCTCCTGGGCGTAAACGAGCGAACCCGTCAGCGCCATTGCCAGAGTTGCACACAGTGAGATCAGTGTCCGGCGGCCTGCGCGGACAGTACTTGCCATTTCCCGCATTGTCCTCTCCCAAGAGGTGGTTATGCAGGAAGTATATACCTATTTCCAGCGATCAGTAGGACCATTTTACTATTCCGGCAAGATTAAGTGGTATTACCATTTTTCCGGCTGCCGCCGGCTAATCCGCCTGGGGCCACCTGGCCTCGACTTCCTTCTGCAGCATCCCGATCAGCATGGTCTGGTAGTAGTTGCCCGTAGACTCGGCGGCGGCAGCAAGAAAATCGCGCAGTTGGGCCGCTTCGATGAGGCCCTCGCACCCGTCGAAACCGCCGTCCAGAGCATAGCGCACAAACCCGATCCGCCCCGCACGTCGTCCATATTCCGCCGAGCGCCGAATCAGACGACCGGCCCTGCAGGCATCCCTCTCTACGGGAGAGAGACCGAGATGCTGCATATAGCCGCTCACAAACAGCGCCTGGGGGTACTCGGCGGCCACGGCCACTTCCATGTGCGGCCAGCCCAGCTCGGTCTTTCCGCTATAGGTGTAGACCCTGGCGAGCTGATACTGCAGCCTGGGATTCTCCGGGTCCGCGGCGACCGCCGCCTCGCAGGCCGCCGTCGCACTGGGCAGGTTCATTTCTTCCTGCGACACGCCCGGCGCCACGCGGTTTGGGTCCAGGGGGTGCGTCGCCGACAGATCGCAGGGCGTTATCTCCTGCGAGAACTTCGATGCGTCCCATTCAAGCGATTCGGCGGAGGCGCCGGCAAAGGCAAGCAGTCCGCAAATGGCGATCAATTTCTTCATGTGTTTTCCCCTTCCATACGTTTGAGTTCAGGCCAGTTCGCATTGACTTCCTTCTTCAGCATCCCGATGAGCATGCTCTCGTAGTAGCCGCTGTTCGAATCCTCCGCCTCCCGGAGAAATTCCATGAGTTCCAGCGGATCGATGGCCACGTCGCAGCCTTCGAAGGCGCCGTCCAATGCGTAGCGCGTGAAGCCCACCTGTCCCGCAAGCCGGCCGTACTGGGCGGAACGCCGAAAAAGGCTCCCGGCCCTGCAAATGTCCTTCCTGGCCTTGTTGATTCCCAAGAAATGCAGGTAACCGTTCACGAACAGGGCCTGCGGATAGTCCGCGGCGATTGCCGCCTCCCGGTGCGGATAGGCCTTCTCGCCCTGCCCGCTGTAGCCGTAGACCCGCGCCAGTTGATACCGCAGGCGCGGATTGCCGGGATCCGCCGCTACCCCCGCCTCACAGGCTGCAATGGCCCGGTCGTAGTCCATCTCCTGCTGCGATACGCCAGGCGCCACGGAATACGGATCGTCGCCGTGCGAGGCCTCGATATCGCACGGCGTGACTTCCTGGGAGTACGTCGAAGTGTCCCACTCGAGGGATTCGGCCCAACCGCCTCCGGCAAGAAGCAGTCCGCATGCGGCGACGCATATTGCTTTCATTTCTCCTCCCCGGACCGACTTCGGGTCCGCTAGTGCACAGGCATGAGCCGGCCACGCGCGATCACGCGGTTGATGGTACGGGTATTGGCGATGTCGGCCAGCGGGTTCGCGTCCAGCAGCACGAGGTCGGCGCGCATTCCCGGGGCGATCGTGCCCATTTCGTCCTCAAGCGAGAAGAACTTCGCCGGCTGCACGGTCGCGGCGCCCAGCGCCTCCAGCGGCGTCAGGCCGGCGGCGACCAGCACTTCCAGTTCGCTGTGCAGACTGTAGCCCGGGATCGCCAGCGCAATCGGCGTGTCCGTGCCCGCGCCGATCGGCACGCCGGCTTCATGCATGCGCGCGATCATGTCCAGCGTGTATTGCGCATAACTCGTGTCCCGCTGTACCGCGGCGGGAATACCCGAAGGCGAAGGGCCACTCCATTGTTCGCGCACGGCCTGGGGAATGCCTGCAACTGCAGCGGCCCAATCATCACGCTGGAAGACCGGAAACATCGACAGCGCATTCAGGCGCGCGGTCGGGACCTGGATCGTGTTGCGGAGTGTCGCCAGAACCCCGGCGCAGCGCTCTTCATCCAGGGCCGCAACCGCATCCATCCTCTGCAGGTTGTGCAATGCCGTGCGCAGCATCATTCCCGAACTTTCTCCGCCCGACGCCAATTCCTCAAGCCGCGTCTGCAGCAGTGTTTCCGCGTTTCCGGCGCAGTCCAGTTCCACGTTGCGCAGGTGCTCCATGGAGTTCACATGCGGCCCGGCCGTGGAAGCGCGCATCGACAGGGGCACATGGGCTGCAATGGGAAGGTCATGGGCAGCGGCGGCTTCAACCAGGGCCGCAAAGACCTCGGGATTCACCATTTCGTAAATCTTGATGAAACCCACGCCCTGCGCCTTGAGTTCCGCCACGCGCGATCGGGCGGTCTCGGCATCCAGGGTGGGAACTCCTATTTCCGGAGCGTCGATCCCGTCATATACCACCGGCACCCCGTCGAGCAGCGGTCCGCTGAAGAACACCCGCGGCGCGATCGCGCCTACCGCGCGCATGCGCCCCACCACCGGGGCCACCTTCGCCATCAAGCCGCCCGTATCACGCACGCTGGTAATCCCGTAACGGATGAACATCTCCGGCATCGTCGGCGTGAAACGCTCGTCGAACGTAAGGTGAACGTGCATGTCCCACAATCCCGGAATCAGGAACTTTCCGGTGCCGTCAATCTGTTCGGACGCGCTGAAATAAACCGAATCGGAAGGACCGACCGCCACGATCCGGTCGCCGTCGACCAGCACAGTCTGCCCCGGCCTCTCCCCCGATACGGCGTCAATAACGGTCACGTTGCTGATCGCAATGCCGGATTGAGGCGCCTCGGGGGCGGGCACGCAGGCGCCGGCGGCCAGCAGTATCGCGAGGCAGGCTGCGGCGAGGCGCGATCTTCCGCCGGTTGGCGTCGAGACTGACGGACAAGTCCGTATTTTCATTGCCTAGCGCTCGGCCTGGTATGCCGAGGCGCCGCGCATGGCCGTCCTGGCCCGCAGCATGTACAAGGCGCCGGTCAGCAGCGTCAGGACCGCCGACAGCAGCAGCAGGACGTAACCGATTTCGTATAGCGGCAGGAACAACAGCGGCTTTTCATAGAGCATGAAGGCCAGCGCCACCATCTGCCCGATGGACTTGTACTTGGCCAGCCGGATAACGTTGACCCGGCCCCGCTGACCGAGCGCCGCCATCCACTCGCGGAGCGCCGAGACGGCCACCTCGCGGCCGATGATCACGATCGCGACCAGCGCCAGCACCATCCCCGGGTTGGCCTGCACCAACAGCAGCAGGGCCGCGGTGACCAGCAGCTTGTCCGCGACCGGGTCCAGGAATGCGCCGAAACGCGATCCCTGGTTGAAGCGCCTCGCCACCCAGCCGTCCGCCCAGTCGGTGAGCGCAGCCGCTCCGAATACGAGGCCGGCCACCGGATGCGCCCAGGAATAAGGAAGGTAAAACAGGACCAAGATGCTGGGCATGGCGGCGACGCGGAACCAAGTCAGGATGATCGCGAGATTCATGCCGCCACTATAGCGAATCGTCGGCCTTTTGTTATCGGCTAGTGGAGGGCGCCGTATATGCGTTGCGCGAGTTCCGGGCCGATGCCGGGGAGCTTTCGAAGGTCCTCGACGGGCGCCGCCTCGACACCGCGCAATCCGCCGAAATGGCGCAGCAACTGGCGCCGGCGCTTGGGTCCCAGACCCGGCACCTCCTCCAGCACCGAAGACTTGCGCGCGCCCAGCCGGCGCCGGCGGTGGCCTTCCAGCGCGAAGCGGTGGGCCTCGTCGCGTATTCGCGCGACCAGCTTCAGCGCCGCGGAGCCGGACCCGGGGACCAGTGGCCGGGCAAGGTCCGGCAGGTAGATGCGCTCGCGCCCTTCGCGGCGCCCGAATCCCTTGGCCACCGCGGCCACCGGCAGGCTGGACAACCCGAGGCTCTCAAGCTCGGAACGCGCCGCGTTCAGTTGTCCCCTTCCGCCGTCAATCAGCAACAGTTCCGGCAGGGTCGCGTCCTCCCGGACCAGCCGGCCATAGCGCCGGCGCACGGCCTCGGCGATGGCGGCGTAGTCGTCGCCGCTTTCCGCATCGCGGATGTTGAATCGCCGGTATTCGGAACGGCTGGCGCCTTCCGGCGAGAAGACCACACAGGACGCCACAGGCGACTCGCCGCCGGTATGGCTGATGTCGAAACACTCGATGCGCTCGGGCGGACGCATGAGGCGCAGTTCCTTCGCCAGCGCCTTCAATTGCGCCGCAAGGCCGCGTGCGCCCGCCGCCTGCTGCAGCGCCCCGGCATCCGCGTTCTTGCGCGCCAGTTCGACCCAGCGACGGCGCCAGCCGCGGACCTTCCAGCGGACCGCCACGCGGTGGCCGCTCTGCATGCCCAGCGCGCTCTCCAGCAGGTCCCGCCGGTTGACCGGGCCGGCGGTGATGATTTCCCGCGGCGCACCGCGCTCGAAGTAATGCTGCGAGATGAAGGCGCTCAGCACCTCGCCGGACTCCACACCAGGCACCACCCTGGGAAAGAAAAGCCGGCTGCCGGTCAGCGTGCCGCGCCGAATCCACAGCACGGCCACGCAAAAAACGCCGCCGCTTTCAGCCACGGCGACCACGTCCAGGTCCCTCGCCGCGCCGCCCGCCACCGACTGGCTGGCCTGAATTCGCTGAAGCGCGGCCACCCGGTCGCGAAGCAGCGCCGCGCGTTCGTAATCCAGTTCGGCCGCCGCGCCCTCCATGCGCCCCAGCAGGTCCTCCAGCACAGCCTCATTCTTTCCCTCCAGGAACATCAGCGCCTGGCCGGCGTCCGCGGCATATTCCGCTTCGCTCACCAGTCCCACGCAGGGCGCCGTGCAGCGGTTCAGCTGGTATTGCAGGCAGGGCCGCCTGCGGTGCCGGAAATACGAGTCTTCGCACAGGCGGATCCGGAACAGCTTCTGCGCCTGGCTCAGCGCGCCGCGCACGGCCGCGGCGTTTGAAAACGGTCCGAGATAACGTCCCTTGGAGCTCCGGGCGCCGCGATGGAAGGCAAAGCGGGGAAAGGAATCGCGGGTGGTGGCGTAGATGTATGGATAGCTTTTGTCGTCGCGCAGATACACGTTGAACCGCGGCTTGTGGCGCTTGATCAGGTTGCACTCCAGCAGCAGCGCTTCCTGCTCGGTCTCCGTGACGGTCACTTCCACCCGCCGGGTGCGGTTCATCAGCTTCTGAATGCGCGGCTGATGGCTGCGCGACCCGAAATACGACGCCACCCGGCGCCTTAAGTTCTTGGCCTTGCCCACGTACAGGATGACGCCCTTGCCGTCCAGCATGCGGTAGACGCCGCAGTTGCGGGTCAGGCTTTCGAGGAATTTCCCCGGATTGAAGTCTTCTCTGCTTTCGGCGCTCATCGGCGCCGATATTACGCGGCTGCCTGTTGCGTGATCAGCATGGCCAGTTCCATAGCCTGCTCGTAGTTCAGGCGCGGGTCGACCTGGGTGCGATAGCTCCTGTCGAGATCCGCCTCATCCAGCCCGCGCGCGCCGCCTACGCACTCGGTCACGTTTTCGCCGGTCAGTTCCAGGTGCACCCCGCCGAGGCGGGTACCGGCGCGCGAATGCAGCTCGAAAGCCTGCCTCAGTTCTTTCTCGATATTGCCGAGCCTGCGCGTCTTGCGGCCGTTGGAGGCCGTCTCGGTATTGCCATGCATGGGATCGCACATCCACAGGACCAGAGCGTCGGCGCGCTGCACCGCATCGATCAGGGGCGGCAGCACCTCGCTGACATTGTCCGCACCCATGCGGTGAATCAGCGTGATGCGCCCCGGCCGGTTTTCCGGGTTCAGTGTCCGGAGCAGTTCCAGCAGCCACTCGGGCGTCATGCCCGGGCCGATCTTGATCCCCATGGGGTTGGCCACCCCCCGGAAGAACTCCACATGCCCGCCATCGGGCTGCGCGGTGCGCATCCCGATCCAGGGGAAATGCGCGGTCAGGTCGTACCACAGCCCGCGGTGATCCAGGTAACGGGTCTGGGCCTGCTCGTAGTGCAGCAGCAGGCCTTCATGCGACGTGTAGAAGTCGGTGCGCCGCAAGCGGCTGATGTCGCGCCCGGTGGAATGCTCGATGAAGTCCAGCGAGCGCCTGATCAGGTCCACGATTTTCTCGTAGCCCTGCGATTGCGGCGAGTGGCTCACCCAGTCCAGGTCCCAGTTCTCGGGGTGATGCAGGTCGGCAAAGCCGCCGTCCACCAGCGAACGAATGAAATTCAGCGTGAGCGCGGCGCGTTCGTACCCGCGCAGCAGGAGCTGTGGGTCCGGTTCCCGGTCGCCGGTCGTAAATGATTCCCGGTTGACCAGGTCGCCGCGGAAGCTCGGCAGCGACACCTCCTCGCGCGACTCCAGCGGCGCCGAGCGCGGCTTGGCATACTGCCCGGCCATGCGCCCGATCCGCACTATCGGCTTGCGCAGGCCGTAGCTCAGCACCAGGCTCATCTGCAGCAACACCTTCAGCCGGCTCACGATGATGTCGGAAGTGCATTCCTCGAAGGTCTCGGCGCAGTCTCCGCCCTGCAGCACGAAGCTCTCGCCCCGCTGCGCCTCGGCAATGGACTCGCGCAGCGCCTCGACCTCCCAGCTGCTCACGATGGGCGGCAGCACCGCCAGCTCCTTCAGCGCAGCGTCCAGCGCCTCGCTGTCACGGTAATCCGGCTGTTGCGTGGTTTCCCGGCTGAGCCAGCCGTCCGGACTCCACTGGTCCGTTGCCTGCTTGTCGGTCAGCGAGAAAGCCATAATCAGCCTCCGCTCAGGCCCGCGACGATGGCCCGGGTGAATCCCTGGCCGTCGATGAACCCGCTGCTCCAGCGCTCGTCGAGGTCCGCCAGCGGCGCGGCCGCGACGATCTCTCCAGGCGTTCTGCCTTCGTCCAGCAGTGCCTGCACCCGGCTACGGGCCTCGACCAGCATGTCGTGAAATTCCTGAATCTCGGCGCGATCGGACAGGTGCCCGTGGCCCGGCATGATTTTCGTTTCATCGTCGGCCCATTCCAGCACTTGCCGGGCGCCATTGATCAGGCCGTCGATGTGACCGCCGTGCTCGCCGTCAATAAACGGATAGCCCAGCGTGATATAGACATCCCCCGTGTGCACTGCATTAGCGTTCTCGAAATAAAGGATCACGTCGCCGTCCGTATGCGCGTTGGGCACGTGCCGGGCGTGCACGGTATCGCCATTGATGTGAAACGTCATGTCCTCGCCGAAGGTGATCACAGGCAGCGCGACTCTCGGCGCCGCCGGCAGGTCCATGCCGAACATCGAAAGCGTCTGCGGCTCGCTCATCAGCGCCCGCACGTTGTCGTGCGCGAAGATCTGCGCCCCGGCCTCGCCGAAGGGCTCATTGCCCCCGGTGTGATCGAAGTGCCAGTGGGTATTGACAAGCATGCCCACGGTCCCGCCGGTCAGTTCCTTCACCGCGGCCGAAATCTTCGGCGAGAGTTCAGCGAACTGGTCGTCGATCATGAACACGCCGTCTTCGCCTGCGAAAAGGCCGATGTTGCCCCCGGCGCCGACCAGCATGTGCAGGCCATCGGCAACCGGAACCGGCTCGATCATCACGTTTTCCATGTCCTGCTGCGCGCCTGCGGACAGTGCAAAAAGCACCCCGGCGAATGTCAGTAATCGCTTCATTTTTCACCCCCCATGCGGTTTTTCCGGGCGAATCCTGAATTCTAACGGCGAACACCCGTGCGTGCTATGATCCTACGCCCGCCATGCAAGCTCTTCGTACTTCGCGCAAGATCATTTTCCGGTCCGCCCTGCTGGTCCTTGCGGGCGTATTGCTGTGGAGCGCCGGCCCGGCGCAGGATGCTTCCGAAGAACCCGTCGAAGAGGAATCTCCAGGCCTGGCGCTGGTGCTCACAATTGACGACGCCATCAGCGTGGCGACCGCCGAGTTCTTCATCACCAGCCTGGAGACCGCGCAGGAGCGCAATGCCAGGATCCTGGTCCTCGAACTCGACACGCCCGGCGGGCTGATGATCGCCATGGAAGACATGATCAAGGCGATACTGGCCTCCGACGTGCCGGTGGCGGTATACGTAACGCCAAGCGGGGCAAAAGCGGCCAGCGCGGGCACCTACATTCTCTATGCCAGCCACGTCGCCGCCATGGCCCGCACGACGACCCTCGGCGCGGCGACCCCGGTGAGCATGGGCCAGACGGGGAGCGCGGCCGCTGCGATCGGCGCGGTCCTGCTCGACGAGCATGAAGTGGCCGCTGAGGACGAAACACCTTCCGCCGAGAGCGATGAAACCGCAGTTCCCGCGGAAGAATCCGAAACCGGGAACGACGGGGACGGCGATTCCGCCGAGGAAGGCGACGACTCTCCGGGCAAGACCGCGGAGGAAATCGACGCCGAGGCCATGAAACGCAAGGTCGTCAACGACGCCGTATCGCGGATTCGCTCGCTGGCCAACCTGCGCGGCCGCAACGCCGACTGGGCCGAGCAGGCGGTGCGTGAAGGCGTAACGCTGGAGGCCGAGGAAGCCGTTGAATTGAACGTGGCGGACTTTATCGCCAACGACCTGGCGGAGGTACTGGAAAAGGCCGACGGCCGCGAGGTGGACATCGACGGCGAGAAAATCCTCCTGCAGACGGCCGGCATACAGGTTGAACGGCTGGAGCCCGATTGGCGCACCCGCTTCCTGTCCATCCTGACCAACCCGAACGTGGCCTACCTGCTCCTGATCGTCGGCCTTTACGGGCTGCTGCTGGAAGGGTATAACCCCGGCACCTGGATACCGGGCGTCATTGGCGTCATATGCCTGCTCCTGGCCGCCTATGCCCTGAGCATATTGCCGGTGAATTACGCCGGACTGGCGCTCATGGCCTTGGGGGTGGGTCTTATCGTGGCGGAATCCGTTACGCCCAGTTTCGGGGTACTGGGTACTGGAGGGGTCGTGGCATTCGTTGTGGGATCAATTATTCTGTTTGACACCGGCATTCCCGGTTTCGAGGCGCCGCTGCGCTTAATCGGGGGCGTAGGCCTGGCCGCGGGGCTGCTCATGCTCGGCCTGGTGGTGGTGCTGGCGCGTAGCCGGCGCAGGCCAGTGGTGAGCGGACGGGAAGGCCTGGCAGGCCGCAGGGCAACGGTGCTGGAAGACTTCGAGGGCGCCGGCCCGGTCCTGGTCCAGGGCGAGCGCTGGCATGCCACGAGTCCGGCGCCGGTCAGGAAAGGACAGCAACTTTACGTGCAGTCGGTGGACGGACTGCGGCTGGAAGTCGGGGATTCACCGCCCGCGCCAGCGACGCGTCCAAACTTATTCTCTTTGTTGAAGAAAACAGGTTAAGGAGTTAAAAATGCTAACTTATCTCATCGCGGGAATAATCATTCTCGTACTAATCATCGCCTCGGTGCGAATTCTCTCGGAGTACGAGCGAGGTGTGATTTTCCTGCTTGGCCGCTTCTGGAAGGTCAAGGGTCCGGGACTGATCATCGTGATCCCGCTGATCCAGAGGATGGTGCGGGTGGATCTTCGCGTCATCGTCATGGACGTGCCCACCCAGGACGTGATCTCGCGCGACAACGTATCCGTCAAGGTCAACGCGGTGGTGTACTTCCGTATCGTTGACCCGGAGCGGGCCATCATCCAGGTGGCCAATGTATTCGAGGCCACCAGCCAGCTCGCGCAGACCACGTTGCGCTCGGTGCTCGGCCAGCACGAACTCGACGAGATGCTGTCCGAGCGTGACAAGCTGAACCAGGACATCCAGGGGATTCTCGACCAGCACACCGACGCCTGGGGCATCAAGGTCTCCAATGTCGAGATCAAGCATGTGGACCTGGACGAAAGCATGATCCGCGCGATCGCCGCCCAGGCCGAGGCCGAGCGATCCCGGCGCGCCAAGGTCATTCACGCGCAGGGCGAAAAGCAGGCAGCCGCGCATTTGGCGGAAGCCGCGGCCACGCTGGGCACGGAGGGGCAGGCGCTGCAACTGCGTTACCTGCAGACGCTCACCGAGGTCGCCAACGAAGGCAGTTCCACCATCGTGTTCCCGCTCCCCATCGACCTTATCAAGCCGCTGCTGAAGATGGCCGGAGATAAGTCATGAGCAAGGAATACGACATCATCGTGGTCGGCGCCGGCTCGGCCGGCATGCCGGCGGCCATATTCGCGGCCCAGGGCGGCGCCCGGGTGCTGCAGATCGATGCCGACACTCGCGTGGGCGGGACGCTCTACTGGTCATCGGGCCAGATCAGCGCCGCGGGCACGCGCCAGCAGGCGGCGCTGGGGATTGAGGACAGCGCCGAGGAGCACTACCGGGACGCGCAGCGCATCGCCTACGGAGGCATAGACCCGGTCCTCGGGCCACTTGCAATTGGCGGCGCAGCTGAAACCCTGCACTGGCTCATGGACCTGGGGCTTGAACTGGCGCCGGAAACGCCGGTGGCCGGGATGGTGCACGAACCCTACACTACGCGCCGCTACGTCTGGGGCCACGAGCAGGCCATTTCGATTCTCAAGGTGATCGAGCCGGTGCACCGCGAACTGGTGGCGTCGGGGGCGATCGAACTGCGGCTGCAGACCCGCATGACCGGTCTGCTCACTTCCGCTTCCGGGGCCGTTATCGGCGTCAGAGCGGAGAGCGCAGGCGAGGAACTCGAATTCCGGGCGCCGAACGTAGCGCTGACCACCGGCGGTTACGCCGCCAATCCCGAGTTATGGAACGAGGTCACGCCCTACCCTCTGCATTCCCACTGCAACCCGTTCTCGCGCGGAGAGGGCATTATCGCGGCCCGTGACATCGGCGCAATGATCGATCGCACCGACCAGTTTCTGGCCACTTTCGCGGGTTTCCTGCAGGACCCGGACGACCCCTTGAGCGCCTGGTTCTTCCAACTGGCGCCGGCCTACCGGGCGCCCTGGGAAATTTACGTGGACGGCCAGGGCAAGCGGTTCCTGCGCGAAGATCACCCAAGCATTCACTACAGCGAGACCTCGCTGTTGAAGCAACCCGGGATGCGCATGGTCATCGTATTCGACGAAGGCATACGCCAGAACGCAACGCCCATGAGCGTGCTGGACAAGCAGGGCCGCGACCTGCGTCCCGAATTCAATACGCACCCGGCGTTCCAGAAAGCCGACTCCATCGAGGAACTGGCCGGCCGCTTCGATATTCCCGCGGAAAACCTCGCGGAAACGGTCACGCGCTACAACGAAGCCGTCGACGACCACGAGGACCCCGACTTCGATCGCCTGTTTCTGCCGCGCCGCATCGAGCGCGCTCCGTTCTACGGAATCGAGGCGGTGGGCGTAACCGTGATCAGTCCCGGTGGCGTCAAGGTCAACGGGAATCTGCAGGTGGTGGACCAATCCGAGAAGCCGATAGGCGGCCTGTACGCCGCCGGCGAGATTCTAGGCTTCACGCGTCTGTCCGGCGCCGCCTTCGTAGGCGGCATGTCGTTGATGCCGGCCATGACCTTCGGCCGCATGATCGGCGAGCAGACCGCCGCGCAACTGCAGGCCCGCGCCGCCTGACGGAAGGAAGCGACTTGGAAGGGAAGGCATTCTGCCCTGCACCCGGAATAGCACACTAGTAGCCGATGTGCTGCTGGACCGGGTCCTGCGGCTGAATTAACTGGATCACTTCTTGCGCCCTGGCCGCCCGCGTTGAAGCCGGTGCGTCGCAGCTGCCCGTCTCGATGTAGCGCAACGCCGCGGCAATTCGCCCCTCGTCTGCCGTACCCAACTGATTCGCCCGATCATCCGGCACTTCGCATTCCACGGCTAGCCCGTCGTAATAGTCGTCGAACCCTTCCGCGTTCACGGTCGCAAACGACACGGGCCACATTACGCCCGTACCCAGCCCACGGTTGGACGGGTCCTGAGGGCAAAATTCGAGTCCATACTGCCCGACCGGCTTTCCGTAAGTTCGTTCGCCAATCAGTGCCACATTCTCGAACGGCTGAAGCGCGACAGCAACCAGTTCGCTCGCGGAGGCGGAACGCCGACTGGTAATAAACACAACGTTTTCGAGATCCCTTAGCGAGTATTCATTCTCGCATCTTGCGATTGCTGCCTCGGTCGTAAACATTCCCGTGCGCCGATTCCGATTGTCCAACTGACGACAGCCAAAATAGGTTGTTCGATTCAAGCCATCGCTTGCCAGCAAGGAGTTATGAATCCGTCTGGACATCACTGTTTTCCGGTCGTTCTCGAAGAGTTCCGGGCCGCCGATCATTGTTGCCAGGCCAACAGCTATATAGACGTATCCGCCGCCGTTATAGCGAAGGTCTACAATCAGGTTCTTCACACCTTGCGCCTTGAATTCCGCGAATTCCTCAACCAGGCGATCGGGTGCATCGCCGAAAAAAGTCCGGAAGTGCAGATACCCCACCTTGCCCTTGTCCGTATCGAAAATCTCGACGTGCTCCTCCGGCACGGTCGGGATTGAAACCAAGCTCTTGGCCACTTCGACGGTTGAGCGTTCACCCGAAGCCTTTTCCAACTCGAAAGTTACTTCGTACCCCTCTTCGTTAGGACCAAACTCCGCACTGATCTGTGGTATGCCCAAACCATCGATTGACTTGCCGTTCAGTGAAAGGATCTTGTCACCCCGCTGAAAACCGGCGTTGCTCGCCGGGGAACCCTGGTAAACATCGAGAATCTCCAAGTGCACCGGGTTCTGATCCTGATCAACAATGTAGACGATTCGGAAGCCGAACACGAAAGCCTCGCCAGCTCCCAACATATCGGACGCTTCGCGTGTAAGCCAGTAGCTGAATCCGCGATCGTGAGTGTCCGGTTGCCAGCGCAACTCGTCCAGCATCGAATCAAGGGTGCTGTGGTCTTCGAGCACCAGTTCGTCGTACTTGGCGGCCTGCTCGCTCTCGTCATTGAAATAGTAATAAGTCTCCATGATGTCCAACACATCCTGCCGTCCTTGCGCAAACGTACAGGCGCCGGCGCCAAACCAGTCCTGGCTCAGGGCCAGGGACCGCGGTGAATTCGAAGCGGCGGACGCCGTCACGGTGACTTCAAGTTCCCGGTCGGCACCACCATTCAAACTGTAGCGAACCACGATTTCTCCAGAGTCCGTGCCGGATTCGCCGCTCTCGATATAGGCCCAGTCCACTTCCTCCGCCAGGCTCGCGCTCCAGTCCATCGTGCCGTATCCGGTATTGCTGACCTGTACGGTTACGCTGCCGCCATTCCCCTCGAGGTCGGTACTGCCCACGGATAGATCAAGAACCGGAGGCGCCTCCGCCTGGCGGATGGCCACGGTCCGTGAGGCGGATCCGCTTGCCGAGACGGTCAGTTCAAGCTCTCTTGCAGCGCCGTCGTTCGCATCCACCTCGATTTGAACGGTCCCTGCATTGGTCCCGCTGGAACCGCTGGAAATACGCGCCCAGTCAACGCTGGAGGGAATCGACGCCGTCCAGTTGAGCGACCCGCCGCCGCTGTTGGACACGCTTACCGAAACGTTGTCGCCGCCGGCGTCCGCGTCAATGCTGGTAACGGAAAGACTGAGACTGGGGGGCGGGCCATCGTCTCCGGAACCTCCGCAGGCCGCCACCAGGATGCCTGCCGCAATCGAAACGATGGTAAGTCTTAAAGGCATAACAGCTGCTCAGGGATAGCCGCAGCTGAAATTATGCGGGCTTGTGGCAGTGCCAGGTCTTCACCACCAGGAACTGGCGCGGGCCGGGCGTGATCTCAAAGCCCGCGGACTTCAGCAGGCCGTCGAAGTCGCTTTCCATCAGGTCGATCGACCAGGGCTCGCCGTTGTCGCGGTGATCCAGTTCGAACATGTAGCGCGATTCCGGAGTCATCGGATCGCCGACCGGGAAATCGTAGATGTTGAACACGCCGCCGGGACGCAGGATCCGGTACATCTCATGCACCACTTTCTCGGTGGCGCTGAACGGAATCTCGTGAAACAGGATGTAGCTGTTGACGAGGTCGAAATAGCCGTCGGCGAAACCGGTGGCCTCGCCCCTCGCCTGCTTGAACCGCACCGGCAGTTCCATGCCCTTCGCCCGTTTGTGCGCGTAGCGCAGCAGCGGCTCGGACGGATCCAGGCCCCAGACCTCGGCATCGGAATAGCGCTGCCTGAGCGCCGTGGCGCACTGGCCTATGCCCGTGGCCAGGTCCAGCGCGCGCGCCACGCCACCGCTCAGGGGCTCCTGCCCGCAGGCCACCAGGCCATTGTGGATCATGTCGCCCGCGTTGAAGCCCATGTAGAACGCGTTGGTTCCATGGTGATAGATCTCGCCCGCCAGCGAGTCGCCGACATAGCCGCCCGGCTGCAGGTGAAAGTCGAACTTGATGTAGTCCGGCATTTCGAGGTCGGGATCGAGCAGCAGCAGGGAGTCGTCCGAATCGGCCAGCAACTCCTGCTCCATTCGTTCGCGGTCCGCGTCGATGGCGCTGAAGGCGGAGTCCCAGGTCATTTCCTGGAGGCTGCGCAGCATCCGGTTGCGAATCTGCGTATCCGGGATGCGGTCCATTACGCGGCATATCGCATCCACGTCATCCACCGGTATGCCGGCTTCCTTCAAGGCCTCGGCACCGGCCGCGCGGGACTTGGCGCTGACGCCGCCCGCTGTGATCATCGCACGCAGGCTCAGGGCAAAGCCGAGACGCTGCTCGGCATCCAGTGATGGAAGGCGGTCATGCCCTCCGAATTGTCCTCTATCCATTTCTTTCTCCCTGGTGTGCTGCCCCGCAACTACGGTTCCGGCGGGGCCTCCTGAACTTCCCCTCCGCGGGCGAATCCGGCGTACACGCGCCGGACAAACTCGTCACGCCGCGCAGCCTCTTCCTTGAGTTCCTCCGCGGATGGCAGGTAAAGTTCCACGGCGTCTTCGGGCAAGGTTCCGGCATCGGCCAGCGCCTTCTCGAGTACCTCGAGTCGCCGCCTGGTGGTCCACAATTCACTGCCGAGTTGCATGACCGTCTCTACCAGGTGGTCCAGTACCGGATGGTCAAAATATTGCGGATCGCTCACTTGCGCCTCGCTCGGGTTTTTGCGGGTCGAGCGCGGCATTTTAGCGTTGCGCGCGCTCACTCGCAGCAGATGATATTCTAGTGCCGTGTCTTCGCTGGTGATCATTCGAACGGGAGAAACACCATGAGCGACAAAGTCAACAAGGGGCGCACCAAGGCAGCGCCATTCATTCCGGCGGACACTGATGCCGCCGTATTCCTGGGCAACCCGCACATTGACAACCTGATGTCGGTGGTGATCGCGCTGGGGGCGGAGATCTGGGCCGACCGCCAGCGCATGAAGGTGGTCGAGCGCCTGCTGGAGACCGAAGGCAAGGCCACCACCGACATGATCGAGGCCTACGTGCCGACCGACGCCGAGAAAGAGGCGTGGGAAGCGGAACGCGTGGAGATGGTCGAGCGGGTCTACAGCGTTCTGTCGCGCGACACGTCGGGCGCAAGTCCGTTCGGCGAAGAACGCCAGTTTTAGGAGGTAGCAAGAGATGATCAACAGACGATCCCTGATGGGTTTGTTCGCCGGCATGGCATCGCTGGCGGCGGCGCCGTTCGCGAGCCGCTCCGCCCGCGCCGACCTGCCGCCTCCGCCGAAGACGCCCGGGAACGTACCGGGCACGCTGGCGCCGCGCGGCCGCAACGGGCGCATGGAGCGCCTTCCCGAAATCGACCTGGAAAGCAGGATGGACTTCCTGATGTCGGTGCGCACCTTTGCCAACCAGACATTAAGCAATGCCGCCGGCAAGCGCGCGGACGACATTCTGGCCAGCAAGGGCATTGCGCCGGACACGGAGGTATCGATGCAGGACGCGATCGCGCTATTGCAGGACGATCCTGTAGTCAGCGCCAGAACCCGCACATGGATGTCGGTGCAGCAGTTGTCGTGGAACAACATCAAGACCGAGTGCGAGAACAATGCCGACACTTACCTGAGCGAGATGGAAGCGGTGGACAACCGCGGGCCGGGAACGCTGGAACTGAATCCGGACCTCGAGATGCCCGACTACACCCGCCACGAGATCCACATACAGCCGGGTGGCTACGTGGGCAACGACTTCGCGGGGCACATGTACGACTACGGCACCAACGGCTTCTATACCGGCCGCAACGACCAGGACGCCTTGCACATGACGGCGGCCTTCGGGCTGCCGATACCGGCAGACGGCAAGGTCAAGCGCATCCTGGACATCGGCACCGGCATCGGCCAGTTGGCCATGGCGCTGAAAGAGCGTTTTCCCGATGCGGAAGTGTGGGGCATCGACGTGGGCGGGCCGATGGTGCGTTACGGCCATCTGCGGGCCGTGGAACGAGGGCTGGACGTCAATTTCGCCCAACGCCTGGCCGAAGACACCCGCTTCCCCGACAACTACTTCGACCTGGTGACCAGCTACATCATGTTGCATGAAGTCTCGCCGCAGGGCACGAAGGACATCGTCAACGAGGCCTACCGCATAACGCGTCCCGGGGGAATTTTCTACCCCATCGACTTCAACCTGAAGAACCCGCGCCCGCGCACGGCATACGGCCAGTACCGCCGCTGGTGGGACCACCGCTGGAACAACGAGGTGTGGACGATCAAGTACCGCAGCAACGGGCTGCAGGACCTCGTCCGCGCCGCCGGGTTCGATCTCGACGAGGAGGGCCCGGTCGCACTGCCGCGCTTCGGCGTGATGAACGCCACCAAGCCCGCATAGCGGCGTGCGCGACAAGAACGCGAAACTGACCCGCCGGCAAACGCTCGCGGGGGCAGGCGCGGCGCTTGTAGCTTCCGCGGCAGGGTCCACGGCGAAGGCTGAGGAGGAATCGAAGACCTTCATCCTCGTGCACGGCACCTGGCTGGGCGGCTGGAGCTGGCAGTTCGTGCGCCGCATCCTGGAGCGCGCCGGACACGACGTTTATGCGCCTTCACTGACCGGCTGCGGCGACCGCATCCACATGACCAGCCCGGACGTGGGCCTCGACACCCACATTCGGGACATCGTCAACATCATCGACTTCGAGAACCTCGAAGACGTCATCCTCGTGGGGCATTCCTTCGCCGGCATGGTCATCACCGGCGTGGCGGACCAAAGGCGCGAGCGGATACGCCGCATTGTCTTTTTCGATGCGCTGGTTCCGACAGAAGGCCGCATGAGCGGCGTGAGCCGTACGCCCGAGGGCGAGCTCTCGGAGTACTTCATCAAGCGCATGGAGAAATTCGTCGACGGCTACCAGATGGACTATTTCGACTCGTACCCGCTCAAGATGGTGGTGCCGGATTCCGAGCCCGAGCTTCAGGCGCTTCTGAAGGAAAAGATCACGCTGCACCCCATGCGCGCCTGGTCGGACGAACTGGAGCTCAGGAACGGCGGCTGGGAGGGCCTGCCGCGCACCTACATCCACTGCGTGGGCCAGGAATACTCCATGACCAGCGATTTCATGGTCGGCCCGGCGCGGGGGCCCGGATGGCAATTCATCGAACTGGACACCCCGCGCGGGGGCATGCTGACCCACCCGGAGCTGGTCGCCGATATTTTCGCGCAACTGACCTGATGCGCCGTGCCCTGGTCCTGGGGGCGGCCCTCGCCTGGGTCGCCGCCGCGCATGGCCAGCTTTCGCCGGAAATTCGCGCGCTCCATGATCGCGTGTTCACCTTCGACGCCCACTTGGACATTTCGCTTTCCTTTGCGACCGAGGAATCGGATCCGGGCGTGGACGGCTTCGAGCCCGTGGACCTGCCCAAGATGGAGCGGGGCGGGCTCGACGCGGCTGCATTTGCCGTATTTGCCTCGCATGGCCCCCTGGACGAGACCGGCTACGCCCATGCGCTCGAACAGGCCCGCACCAAGGCCGCCGCCATCCGCCGCATGACCCTTGATATGTACCCGCGACGCATCGGCCTGGCATTGACGGCGGACGATCTGCGCACGCATGCGGCCGAAGGCCGGCGTAGCGCTCTCATGTCCATGCTGAACGCCTACAGCCTGGGCGCCGCCGGCGAGCACCTCGACGAGTTCTACACCGCCGGCGTGCGCATGGTCGGATTCACTCACCTTGGCCACAATCAATTCGCCGATTCGGCGCGCCCCAGCCCCGCCCTGGGCGACGGCCCGGCGTTTCACGGCGGCCTGTCGGACGCGGGCCGGAACCTGGTAGCGCGGCTGAACGATCTGGGCGTAATCATCGACGTTTCGCAGATCACGGAGAATGCATTGCTGCAGACCGTCGCCCTGAGCCGTGCGCCGGTCGTTGCCTCGCATGTGGGCGTGAAGGCGCTGGTGGATCATCCGCGCAACCTGAGCGACCGGGCCCTTGAGGCGGTCGGCTCGTCCGGCGGCGTCGTGCACATCGTGGCCTTCGACGGCTACCTCAGGGAACCCGGCCCCGAACGTTCGAATGCCATTCTGGATCTGTTGAGCCGCAACCGCCGCGAGACGGTAGAGCAGCGAGAGGCCTACTTCAGGGAAACGCGCGAGATCAACGAGCGGCTGCCCGGCGCGTCCGTCTCCGACCTGGTGGACCAGGTGGACTACGTGGTCGGGCTATTGGGTATCGATCACGTGGGGCTGGCCACGGATTTCAACCACGGCGGCGGCATCTCCGGCTGGCGTGACGAGGGCGAAGCGGCCAACGTCACGGCGGAACTACTGCGCCGCGGCTACTCCGAACAGGAAATCGCAATGATCTGGGGCGGCAACTTCCTGCGCGTGTTCGACCAGGTAACCGCGCAGGCCGGCGCCAATCCTCAATGAAGCGCCGGCCGAGGACTATGTGCGCCGGATTCGATAGACGAATGCCGGGGGCAAATTCAACGCGGCGACTCCGAGACACGATGCCCTGAGGCCGAGGCTGTCGAGAATTCGCCTGGCGACGGGGCAAACGCCACCATAGGTGAACTGATGAAACGCCCCACCCTCGTCCAGTAGCCCGAAGGCCGCAGCCAGCAGCCGGCGCTTTCTGGCATCCGAAAACAGAAGCAGCGGCAGGCCGCTGATGATGAAATCAACGCGGCCCGTCAGATCCTCCAGATGCTCGCCGAGCGCCGTGGCGTCACCTTGCACGATGCGGGCGCGGGGGAAGCTCTCCCTGAGAATTCCGACGAAGCTCTCGTCACTCTCCACCAGGCAGAGGTCTCTTTCGGATACGCCCGTATTGAGGATCGCCCTGGTCAGCGCGCCCGTTCCCGCGCCCACCTCGACAACGCGCGCGCCAGCCTCACAGCCGCGAGCCATGAGCCGGCCCAGTGATGCGCCGCTTGGCACAACGGCGCCCACGGCGCGCGGATCGCTGAACAGGCTGCGGAAAAACCCGCCAAGCTGCCCGTTGCCGTACGGTTGGAATTCGTTGCGGGCCAAGGCAACCGCTACTGAGGCGCCAACCGGTCGTCAATATCTTCAAAACCCGCGCGCAAACCGATGGTTTCGCCGACCTTGAACTTGATCGGGCGGTGCATCGTATCCACCCAGAGATTCGAGTGCGTCTGGTATCGCTCGCCGACACCGTCCAGCGAACCTTGCTCGTCAAACACGAAATGACGAACGATGATCTCCTCTCCATCGGCGCGGGCAACCGTGAAATCCCGCACATGAGCAAAGCTGACGACAACGTCGAATGACCTCATATCCTGGTTCAGCACGAAGGCCATCCAGCGAAAATCCTGCACCCCGGCGCTGTTGGCGTCATAGCGTCGCGACATGGTGAATTGCGGTATGGCGCCCGGCATCATGTCCATCAGGCAACCTTGCGGGCACTCTCCCTTGTACGTCACCTGTTCGCCGGTCTCGTATGCAACCGTCATGGTCGCTGCACCGCCGTCTCTTGCCAAGGTTACCTCGAACGCGGGTTCATCGGCATGCTTTCCCCAACCTGTTGCGCTTATGGCTTGTTCGTCGGTGTCATAGTCCCAGCGCGCGCGAATATCAAAGCTGTCATCCGCAGCGGTCACAACACTGACGATCGTCCGGCCACCATCTGCGCGCCGAATAACACTGAATTCTTCGCTACTGATGGCCTGGCCCAGGCGGGACACTTTCATTACACCGCTATCGATCACCTCATCTCCGACGTAAAGCACGTACGCGCGAGGATCATCGATCCCGGCACGCGCGCCTGCCACCGCCAGGGCGCCAATCACGAGAAATCCGGACAGCTCTTTCATTCTTATCCCTCCTGCGATGTTACGGGAGTAGCGATTGGCGTGTTGACGTGGGCTTCGCGGCTAACGATATCGTGGGTCGTGCAGGGATCGAACCTGCGACCAACTGGTTAAAAGCCAGATGCTCTACCAACTGAGCTAACGACCCGTGGGCGGCAATTGTAGCCGCGAAGATTCGACGATTACGTCGGGTCTCGCTGCAGGTACGGCAAGGCGTTGCGCCAGGCCCCGACCTCGGGGGTGATGGCGTTCAGCACCGTGAAGGTCTTGTTGATCGCCTTTTCGCTGACCGCGCATTCGACCAGGACCGAGGCGCTGTCCTCCCGGCAGATCATGTAGGGCCCGCCGGGCGGGATGGGTTCGGTTTGCAAGAGCATGATGCCGTACTCGCCGCCAGGCCGATTCGATAAGCCCGGGGTGCGCGAAATGGTGTAATGAATGCCGGAAGCGCGCAACGCAGCTTCTCCTTTGGCCTTGGCATCCATCGAGGGACGGAGCGCCTCGGGCATTTCGCTGGCGGGCGACCGGCCGGCGGACGAAAGCAGGACGAAGCGTTTTACGCCTGTCTGTCCGGCGACTTCCGCCGTATCGGCAACGCCCGTGTGATACACGTCATACAGGGCGCTGACTTCGACCCGGGAGAAGGTCACGCCCACCGCATACACCAGCGCATCCACGTCCTCGAGCGCCGGGCGTAGCGTTTCCGGTTTGCGCACGTCGGCGCTGATCCAGGTCACGCCGTCTCGCGGGGGTTGCTGACCGGCGTTCCTGGAAATACCGCGCACCGAATGCGCGCGCGCAAGGAGATCTTCGACAACAAACCTGCCAGTGCGGCCGGTCGCGCCCAATACCGCAATAGTGAGCGGGATCTCGTCCGCGGCGCGCGCCAGGTCGGCCCCGCTGGAGCGTCGGGTGCCCAGGAATCCGGACGCGCCCAAGGCGAGGCCGTTCATGATGAGAGTCCGGCGTGTGGTCATGGCAGTCGCGCTTGCGGTGTTACCGGGAGCGGGCTTCGATCTGGGCCAGGCGGATGGTCGCAAGGTTCGCGGCGTCGGCGCCGGCGAAGTCCTGGCGGACGCGCTGCAACGTTCCGGTGGCAGCTTCCGTGTCGCCCAGTTCATCCTGGGTATATCCGAGCTTGAGCAGTGCATCCGCAAGCTTGTTGGAATCCGGGTAGTCGGAAACGACCCGGGCAAACTCCGCGCCGGCCTCCTGGTACTGGCCTTGCACGTAATAGGTCTCGCCCAGCCAATAGCGTGCGTTGGCCGCCAGCCCCCCGCCGGGGTTGGCATCAAGATAGCGCAGGAATTCGGCCCCGGCCGCCTGGTACTGGCCCTGGCTGAGGAAGTCGCGGGCCTGTTCGTAGTTCTCCTGGCTGCCTGCGGCAATCGCGGGCTCTGCGACTTCCGGCGGCTGGGCGCCGGAAACCGGCCCTTCGGCCGCACTCGCAACATCGGCGAACCCCGCCGGCTGTCCGGCCGCCTCCTCCGGTCGCAACGGCACGAATTCGAATCCGCGATTCTCAATCGCCGCCAGGCGTTCCTCCAGCGCCGCGAACTGGCTGCGCCGCAGCTCGGCATTGCGCCGCAAATCCTCGTCCAGGCGCTCGACGGCATCGCGCAGCGCCTGTATCTCGCGCCGCAGTTCATCCTGTGCGTTGATCAGCGCCACGACGTTGTCGGCGCGGATCTGCTGCTCCAGCACGCCTACCCGGGTCTCCAGTTCCTCAAGAACCTCGCGGTCGCGGCGGCGTTGCGCATCGGCCGGCGCCGCCAGCACGGCGGCAAGCGCCAGCGTTACCGCCATGACCGGCCAGTTAGTTCGTTTCATATACCAACTCCACACGGCGATTCTTCGACCATGCCATCTCGTCGGCTCCCTCCGCGACAGGGCGTTCCTCGCCGAAACTTACTGCGCCCAATTGTGCACTGCCCGCGCCCAGCGCAGTCAGCGCCTGGGCCACGGCGTTCGCCCGGCGCGAACCCAGCGCCAGGTTGTATTCGGGTGTGCCACGTTCGTCGGCGTGTCCCTGGAGCAGTACGGCCTGACCCTGGTTGGCCGCCAGCCAGGCGCCGTGAGCCTGGAGTATTTCGCCGTATTCCGCGCGTATCGCGCTTCGGTCGTAGTCGAAATAGATCACCAGCGTGCCCTCGGGCCCGCCGATCCAGTCCCCGGTCGCGCTCCGCCCGGGTTCAACGGCGGCCTGGGGGCCTTCGCGGTTGATCGTCGTGCCGCTGGCGGTAGCGCCGGATCCCGTACCGGCGGCGGTGGCCCCGCCGACGGCTGTTTCGGCGTCGGGGCCTGCCGGGGCCGCGCCCGGGTCGGGGCCGGGCCGCGGGGGCGGGGGTTGGGCGGCGGCGGGCGGCTGGCGGTGGCGCCGGATCCCGTCCCGGCGGCGGTGGCCCCGCCGACGGCTGTTTCGGCGTCGGGGCCTGCCGGGTCCGCGCCCGGCTCGGGCCGCGCCGCGGTGCCGGAAGTTTCGCAGGCGGCAAGCACGACGGCCAAAAGGATGGGGAGACAGGCGTTAGTCGTTCTCATAAGTTTCATGGCGTTGATCCTTGCAGATTTGGTTGTGTTTCATGGGGGCCCCAGGCGGGCTCGCGCAGGATTCCCTCTGGCGCTCGCAGCAGGCGCAGCACGCCGCTGTCGATGAAATAAACGCCCAGCCCCCTGCCGGCGGCGGTGCCCGCGCCGAATATCAGCGCGCGACCGTTCGGAGCGAAGCTGGGCGACTCGTCCAGCGGGCCGTCGGTGAGCAGGCGCAGCGACTCGTCACGCAGGTCCATCAGTCCGATCCGGAAGCGCCCGTCCTGCTGGTGCACGATCGCCATCTGGTTCCGATCGGGCTGCAGCCGCGGTCGGGCGTTGTACGACCCGGTAAAGCTGACTCGTTGCGCCCGGCCGCCCCGCGTCTCCAGGACATACACCTGCGGGCCTATCCCACGATCCGAGGTGAAGTAAACGCGGTAACCGTCAGCGGAAAACTCCGGCTCCGTCTCGGTGGCGGAATGGCGCGTCAAGCGTCGCGGCGCGCCCCCATCTATCGAGTAGATATAGATGTCGCTGTTGGCGTTCACATTCTGGGCTACGGCCAGCGACCTGCCGTCCGGCGACCAGGCGGGAGCGCTCGCGGAGTTGCGCTCCGGCGACAGGGGCCGGCGATTGCCGGTCTCCACCTCCTGCACGAACACCTCGGCGTAGCCGGCTTCGAACGACACGTAGGCGAGGTAGGCGCCGTCCGGCGACCAGCTCGGCGACATGATGGGATCCGCTGAGCGCAGCACCACGATCGGATTCTGGCCGTCGGCGTCCGCCACGATCAGCCGGAACTCCTCGCGGCCCGGCATCACCTGAACATAGGCCAGGCGCGTGGAGAACATGCCCCGGGCGCCGGTCAGCTGCTCGTAAACCAAGTCCGCGATCCGATGCGCCGTGGCCCGCATCGCGTCGCGGGAACTCTGCAGGCGGTACACGAGAAGGGACTTGCCCGCGTACACGTCCACCAGTTCGAATTCGACGACCGGGTTGGCTTCGCTGCCGGACACGTGGCCCACCAGCACGGCCTCCACGTCCATGATGCGCCAGTTATCGAGGCGCATCTCGCTGAATCGGGTCGGCCGGGTGATCATCGTCTCGCGGCCCATGGGCGCAAACTGCCCGGTACGAGCCAGGTCCGCCTCGACAACCTCGGCAAAGTCATACGGAAGGCCGAGCGTGATACGCCATTCGAAGGGTACGACCGCGATGGGGATGGCCCGCTGGGTGGAACGGGTGATGACGATGTCGAGCTGGGCGAACGCCGCCAGCGGCAGGAATGCGAGGACGGCGAGAAGGATAGCCTGGGAGCGAGGACGCCTCGCTATCGTGGAGGGCGGGGACGCCCTCCCTCCCGGGAGTGTGAAGAGTTTCATGAGCCGCCCTCCGGCGGTGGGTAGCGCAGACGCAATTGCCGCTCGAACAGTTCCGGCACCGGTGGAGCCGGCAAGGGAGAGGACTTGCGAATCGCGGTTTCGATCGAGCGCTGATCAATGACCGTGCCGTTGAATTGCTCGAATCTGATTTCGGCAACCTCGTTGCCGGGCAGAACGTCCAGCAAGACCACCCACATCAGGTCGTCCCCGCTGCCGGCCGGCCGCTGCCAGTTGCTTTCTATCCTCTGTCGGATGCGGGCCTTGTACTCGTCGAGCAGACCGGATTCGATCGCTTCGCGCCGCCGCTCTTCCTCCATTTCCTGGCGCATGCGTTCCGCCAGCTCGGCCTCGCGCTTCCTGCGCTCGGTCTCTTCCAACTGGCGCTGCGCCGCCTGGGCCTCCTCGGCCAGCCTGCGGGTCTCTTCCTCGGTCCGTTGACGCTCGGCCGCGGCCGCCCTGGCCCTCTCCTCTTCTTCCTGGCGCTCCCGCTCAATCCGTTCAAGACGCTCCGCCCCTTCCTGCTCCCGCTGCTGCATTTCGCTGAGCTGGCGGCTGGCCTGGGTCTGCTGCTCGCTCAGCTCGCGCCGGGCCTCTTCGGTCTGCGAACTCAGGGCGCTCAGTTCCTGTTCCTGGCGTGCCTGGCGCTGCTCCTGTTCCTCGATCTGCCTGCGCAGGCGCTCGACTTCCTGTTCGCGCTCAATGACCGCCGCCCGCTCCAGTTCGTCCAGACGCCGGATCTCTTCCTGCACGGCCTCGTCGTCCAGCACGATGCCGTCGATGGCAATGGTGCCGAAGGCCGGTTCGTCCGGCTCGATGCGACCGGCAAAGCCGATCAGCATGAACGCCACCACCGCCACATGCCCCACAACCGAGTAGGTGCAGGGCCGCAGCATGGGAAGCGGGGGCGCGTTGGGGTTGGCGCCGGGTGTGCGCGCTACGGGACCCGTTCGCAGGTACTCGATCGCACGCTCAATCAGCGCCTTGAAACGGTCCATCATTCTTCCGCGGGCAGGGGCCTCGTTACCATGCCCACCTTGTCCGCGCCGGCGCGAACCAGAAGCCCCATCACCGTGACTACGTCCCCGTACGGCAACTGCTCGCTGGCGCGAACCAGGACCGGGGTTTCCGGCTTGCGCTGCAGTACCGCCGCGGCACGCGCCACCACGACTGCGGATGTCAGCGCTTCCTCCGGGTCCTCGCCGATATTCAGGTACATACTGCCCTGGGCGTCCACCGTGAGCACCAACGGCCTGTTGTCGCGGATCAGGTCCTGGGGAAGCGGCTCGGCGGCCAGCCGCGGCAGGTCGACGCGGATGCCCTGGGTCAGCAGGGGTGCGGTGATCATGAAGATCACCAGCAGCACCAGCATGACGTCGATGTAGGGCACGACGTTGATTTCGTTGACGAGGCGGCGGCGCACGAGATCCGTCCTATTCCACCAGCTCGAGATCGGAGTGGGCGTGCTCGCTCAACAGCGTCACGCACTCTTCCCGGTAGGCCTGGTAGCGGATTTCCAGGTTGCCCACGCGGTGGGCATAGCGGTTGTAGGCGATCACCGCGGGAATCGCGGCGAACAGGCCCATGGCGGTTGCGATCAGCGCCTCGGCGATGCCCGGCGCCACCAGAGAAAGCGTGGCCGAATCGACGTTGCCCAGTGCCCTGAAGGAATTCATGATGCCCCACACCGTCCCGAACAGCCCCACGTAAGGACTCACCGAGCCGATGGTTGCGAGCCAGGGAAGGCCTGTTTCCAGGCGTTCGAGTTCGTTCATCTGCGCCAGGCGCATCTCCCGGCGGCCGACTTCAACCAGGCGCTCGGGGTCGGACTTGCCGCGCGCGGCCTGGCGATGGAACTCGCGCATTCCGGCCTCGAATACCCAGGCCATTCCGGTGGAGCTGCGGCTCTTGTTGCGCGACAGCGCGACGAACAGGGACTCCAGGCTGTCGCGTTGCTTGAACGCCTGCTCGAAATCGCCCAGATCACGCTCGGCCTTGCCCAGGATCACGCGCCGCTGCAGGATGATGACCCAGGACAGGATGGATGCCGCAAGCAGCAGGACCATGATCAGTTGCACCAGCAGCGTGGCCTGGCTGATCAGGTCCCAGAAACCCATGTTTACGCTTACTTCACCCACTTTCGCGCCTTGCAGTCAGCATCATTGGCTCCTCAAATATCCAATCCTTCCAGCGGCGGATTATCGCCGTGTTTTCCCGGCCTGCTGAGACCCAGGGCCGAGTAGGCGGCGGGACCCGCCACACGGCCGCGCGGTGTGCGCAGAACGAAGCCTGCGCGGACCAGGAACGGCTCGTAGACGTCCTCGATCGTGCCCCGGTCCTCGCCGATTCCGGCGGCCAGCGCCTCGACGCCGGCCGGCCCCCCGTCGAAGCGCTCGATCAGCACGCCCAGAAGCCGCCGGTCCATGCGGTCGAGGCCGTTGGCATGCACGTTGTACAGCTCCATGGCCGCGGCCGCGTTCTTGCCGCTGACCTTGCCGTCGGCGCGCACCTCCGCGTAATCGCGGGCCCGCCTCAGAAGGCGGTTGGCCACGCGCGGCGTGCCGCGCGCCCGCCCGGCAATCTCCGACGCGCCCTTCGGCGTGCAGGGGATGTCCATGATTCCGGCAGAACGCTGCACGATGCGTTGCAGCTCGTCCCTGGAGTAAAGCTCCAGCCGCTCCTGTATGCCGAAGCGGTCGCGCAGCGGCGATGACAGCAGGCCGGCCCGTGTAGTCGCCCCCACAAGAGTAAAGGGCTTGAGCTTGAGCCGCATGGTATGCGCGGCAGGCCCCTCGCCGATCACGATGTCGAGCCGGAAGTCCTCCATGGCCGGATACAGCAGCTCCTGCACCACCGGATTCAGGCGGTGGACCTCGTCCACGAACAGCACGTCCCGCGCCTTGAGGTTGGTCAGCAGCGCGGCGAGGTCGCCGGGCCGTTCCAGGACTGGCCCGGATGTATGCCGCAGACCCACGCCCAGTTCGCGCGCGATCACCTGCGCCAGGGTGGTCTTGCCCAGGCCCGGCGGGCCGTACAACAGCGTGTGGTCCATGGCCTCGCCGCGCTTGCCCGCCGCCGCCACGCTGATCTCGACCCGTTCCTTGACCTGGCGCTGGCCCAGGAATTCCGACATCTGCCGGGGGCGGACCGAGTTTTCCACTTCGCGCTCGTCCGATCGCAGTTCGCCCGAAAGAATCCGCTCGTCCTTGGGACGGTCGTCCCTGGTCCGGTCGTCCTTGTCGTTCACGATGCGCCTACGCCTCCCGATAGCGCCTCGCGCACCAGTTCCTCGACATCCCGGCCGCCGGGATCACCCACCCGCTTGAGCATGCGCCCGGCTTCCACGGGCGAATAGCCCAGCCCCGTCAGGGCCTTGAGCGCCAGGTTGGCGGCGCTGGACTCGCCATGCACCGGGACCATTTCCAATCTGCCCCGCATCTCGACGATGAGGCGGCTGGCGGTCTTGGGACCGATGCCCGGCAGGCGCGTCAGGGCCTTGACATCGCCGGCCTGGACCTGCTCGGCAAATTCGGCCACGCCGCTTTGCGACACGATATTGAGCGCCAGCTTGGGGCCGATGCCCGGAACGCGGATCAGTTCGCGGAACCAGGCGCGGTCAGCCGGCTTGCGGAAACCGTACAGGCTGAGCTCGTCCTCCCGCTGCACGAGTTGAGTGGAAACCTTGAGTTCCTGGCCAATCGATGGCAGGTCCGACAAATCGCTGAGCGGCAACTGCAGTTCGAAGCCCACGCCGTGCACGTCCAGAAGGATCATCGGCGGATCCACGGCCAGCAGCCTGCCTTTCAAGGCTCCAATCACGAAACGGCCTCTTCTTCCTGGATCAGGGCAAGCTCCGCCGCCTGCGCCATGCGCCGATGGTGCGCATGGCAAATGCCTAGCGCCAGGCCGTCGGCCTCGTCCTCGGTAAATTCCCCGTCGTGGTCCAGGAGCCGCGCGACCATGGCGCTGACCTGGTCCTTGCCGGCGGCGCCGTAGCCGCACACGGCCTGCTTCACGCGCCGCGGCGAATACTCGGCCGGTTCGGTCACTCCCGCCAGGACCAGCGCGCACAGCGCCGCGCCGCGCGCCTGACCCAGCTTGAGCGCGCTTTGCGCGTTCTTGTTCATGAACACGGTTTCGATCGCCGCTTCGTCGATCCTCTCGCGCCGGGCGATGTCACCCAGTTCCTTGAAGATCTGCGCCAGCCGTTCCGCCATCGGTTTGCCGCGCGGCAATTCAATGCATCCGCTGGCCACGTAGCGGCTTTCCATACCGTCGCTTTCGATGACTCCCCAGCCGGTGAATCGGGAACCGGGATCCACACCCATGATCCGGACCGGGGCGCTCATCGCTCGGTCAGTCGCCGCCCACGGGTTGCAGTTCGGCGTTGGTCCACACGTCCTGCACGTCATCCAGGTCCTGCAGGTACTCCAGAAGTTTCAGGGCCTGCTCCGATCGCTTGTTGTCCAGCGGCGCATCCACCGATGCGCGCATAGTGACTTCGGCGTTCTCCGGAGGCAGTTCCGCGACGCGCAGCGCTTCCAGCACGGTGGAGAAGTCGCGCGGGTCGGCCAGCACCTCGATCGTGCCGTCGTCGTCGCTGACCACGTCCTCCGCCCCGCCCTCGATCGCCGCGTCGATGATGGACGCCTCGTTGGAGCCAGGCGAATAGGTGAACACCGCGACCTCGCTGAACAAGTAGGCGACGGCCCCGTCGGCGCCCAGGTTGCCGCCGTGCCGGCTGAAGCCGTGGCGGACCTCGGCGACGGTGCGGTTGCGGTTGTCGGTCAGGCAGCGCAGCAGGATCGCGGCGCCGCCGGCGCTGTAGCCTTCGTAGGTGACCTCCTCAAGGTCGGCGCCTTCGCCGCCGCTGGTGCCGCGGCTGATCGCCCGATTGATGTTGTCCTTGGGCATGCTCTGGGCTCGCGCCTTCTCGATGGCGAGCCGGAGCTGGGCATTGCTGACGGGGTCCGGTCCGCCCATGCGCGCGGCTACGGTGATTTCGCGCGCCAGGCGCGTAAAGAGTCGACCGCGTTTGGCGTCCTGCCGGCTCTTGCGGTGCTGGATGTTGGCCCACTTTGAGTGCCCCGCCATGGGCCCACCATGATACCAGCCCCGGGCGGTTAGCGGTTTATTGCGTGGATGGCGCGCTTGTCTACGGAAAGGGCCGCTTCGTGCAGGGCCTCGCAGAGCGTCGGGTGACCATGCACGGTGCGCTGCAGGTCCTCGGTGCTGGCCTCGAACTCCATGGCCAGCACGGCTTCCTGGATCAGTTCGCCGGCCATGGGGCCGACGATGTGCACGCCCAGGATCGCGTCGCTGTCGGGATCCGACAGAAACTTCGCCAGACCCGCAGCCTGCGCCATGGCCTTGGCCCGGCCGTTGGCCGCCATGTTGAAAGCCCCCACCTTGTAGGCCTGTCCGGATTCCTGCAGTTCTTCCTCGGTCCGGCCCACCCAGGCGATCTCCGGCGACGTGTAGATCACCGAAGGAATCGCGCCGTAATTCACCTCGGCGGAACGCCCGGAAATCATCTCGGCCACCATCATGCCTTCCTCGGATCCCTTGTGCGCGAGCATCGGCCCGCGCACCAGGTCGCCGATCGCCCAAACGCCGTCGGCGCTGCTGCGACAGTTCTCGTCCACCTGGACGTGTCCCTTTTCGGTCAGCACGATCCCGGCGCTTTCGTCGATCAGACCTTCGGTGGCCGGCACCCTGCCTACCGCGACCACCAGCTTGTCCACGGTGATGTGATGATCGCCCGCGCGGTCGCTGAACCGCACCTCCACGTGATCGTCCACGCGACGGGCGTTTTCGACCCTCGCACCCAGGCGTGTGTCCAGCCCCTGGCGCTTGAACTGGCGCTGTGCCTCGCGCGCGACCTGGCTGTCGGCCATGAACAGGAAGCGGTCCATCGCCTCCAGGATCGTGACCTCCGAGCCCAGCCGGTTCCAGACGCTGCCAAGCTCCAGGCCGATGACGCCGCCGCCGATGACGCCCAGGCGTTGCGGCAGCCGGTGGCCCCCCCGGCGCCAGCCGGTCCCGCGCGCGCCCAAGCTCCAGCCCGATGACCCCCCCGCCGATGACGCCCAGGCGTTGCGGCGGCCGGTCGAACTCCAGGGCGCCTTCCGAGTCCACGATGTACTCTCCGTCGAAACGGGCGATGGGCAATTCCGTCGGCCGCGAGCCGGCGGCCAGGATGACGTGCCCCGCATGCAGCACGTGAGGATCGCCGTCGTGCGGAGTAACTTCCACCTGCCGGCCAGCCAGAAGTTTGCCGCGGCCGCTCACGGGCGTCACCCCGTTGGCGCGAAACAGCGCGTTGATTCCGGTGGTCAGCTGGCGGACGATGCGGTTCTTTCGGTCCTGCATGGCCGATAGATCCAGCTTCACTTCCGGGATCATGATGCCGTGACCGGCAAACTCCTCGCGGGTACGGTGATAGAGTTCCGACGACTCCAGCAGGACCTTGGACGGAATGCAGCCGGCATTGAGACAGGTGCCGCCCAGCGCTGGCTTGCCCTTGTCGTCGCGCCAGTCATCCACGCAGGCCACGGACATGCCCAGCTGCGCGGCACGAATCGCTCCGACGTAGCCGGCTGGCCCACCACCGACTACTACTACATCATATTTATCAGTCATATAGTGTGATTATCTAAACTAGGTATTGAGAATTATTCGAGCCGGATCTTCGATCGCTTTCTTGATCTCTGAAAGAAACAGCACGGCGTCGCGGCCATCGACGATTCGGTGGTCGTAACTGAGTGCGAGATGCATCATCGGCCGGGCAACGATCTCGCCATCCACGACCACGGCTCGCTGCTCGATGCGATGCATGCCGAGGATTCCGCTCTGTGGCGGGTTGAGTATCGGCGTGGACATCAGCGAACCGAATACGCCGCCGTTGGTGATTGTGAAGGTGCCGCCGGTCAGCTCGTCCAGCCCGATGGTTCCGTCCCGCGCCCGCGAAGCGAATGTGCCTATGGTTTGCTCGACATCGGCAAAACTCAGTCGGTCGGCGTCACGCAGCACGGGAACCAAAAGCCCGCGCTCGGTGGATACGGCAACGCCGATGTCGTAGTAGTCGTGGTAGACGATCTCATCGCCCTCAACGCTGGCGTTGACTACCGGATAGCGCTGCAGGGCGGCGACGCTCGCGGCCACGAAGAAGCTCATGAAGCCCATACGCACGCCGTGCCGGGCCTCGAAGGCTTGGCCGTGCCGGCGGCGCAGATCAAGCACGGCGCTCATGTCCGCGTCGTTGAAGGTGGTCAGCATGGCCGCTTCGCGCTGCGATTCGACCATGCGCTGGGCGATGCGGGCCCGCAGGCGGCTCATGGTCTCGCGCCGTTCGCGCCGGGCCGGCAGCGCGGCGGGAACGGCCGGCTCTTCGGCCGTCTCACCGGCATCCGCTTCCGCAGTGTCAGGTTCCTCGACCCGGGCCGCGGTGGCTGCGCCGGCTGCGCTGCTCAACACCGCCAGCACGTCGCGCTTGAGGATCCTGCCCCGCTTGCCGCTGCCCTTGATCGAGGAAATGTCGAGATCGTGTTCTTCCAGCAGGCGCCGGACCGCCGGCGACATCGCAACGGTGCCGTTTCCGCCGGCCGCCTGCTGCACTTCCGTCGCCGCTTCCCCGTCCGCGGGGGCCGCGTCCTCCGCGTCGTCAGCCGAAACGCCGGTGTCCGCTGCCGCGTCCAGCACGGCCAGGGGCGTCCCCGCATTCACGACCGCTCCGGTCTCGGCCAGGATCTTCTCCAGCACGCCGTCCGCCGGGGCCGGCACTTCAAGCACCACCTTGTCGGTTTCCAGGTCGGCAAGGTTCTCGTCCCGCACGACGGACTCGCCCGCCGACTTGTGCCAGGCCAGTACCTTGGCGTCAGCCACCGATTCCGGAAGTTCCGGCGTTCGAATCTCGATTGAATTGCTCATAGCCAGTGTCCCGCTGCCGTGTCAAACCGCCAGCTTTCTGTCGCGATCTAGAACCTGTTCGACGATCGCGTATTGCTGCAGCCTGTGCAGTTGCATGGAGCCGGGCGCCGGTGAAGCCGCTCCTGCGCGGCCCATGTAGCGCAATCGCTGGCCCTTGACCAGCCAGCGTTCCAGGCGCGCGCGTACCCGGTACCAGGCACCCTGGTTCTTCGGTTCCTCCTGCGCCCAGACAATGTCCTCGACGTCCGCGTAGCGCTTGAAGAGCTCCTCGCATAGATCGTGCGGAAACGGGTAGAGCTGCTCGATGCGAACGATGGCCACATCCCGGACGTCGCCTTCGCGGCGCGCTTCCAGCAGGTCGAAATAAAGCTTGCCACTGCACAACACCAAACGCCGGACGTCATCGAGCTCGTCAATCTCGTCGATGATCCGCTCGAATCGCCCCTCGCTGAGGGCCTGGATCGGCGTGAACGACAGCTTGTTGCGCAGCAGGCTCTTGGGCGTCAGCACCACCAGCGGCAGACGCGCCCGGTTGTGCATCTGCCGCCTGAGCAGATGAAACATCTGGCCCGGCGTGGACGGCACGCACACCCGCATGTTCCCCTGCGCGCAAAGCTGCAGGAACCGTTCCAGGCGGGCCGAGGAATGCTCGGGCCCCGCCCCCTCCTGGCCGTGGGGCAGGAACAGCGTCAACCCCGACATCCGCCCCCACTTGGTGTCTCCGGAGGCGATGAACTGGTCTATCACGACCTGGGCGCCGTTGCAGAAGTCGCCGAACTGCCCCTCCCAGATCGTCAGGCAGTCCGGATCGGTAGTCGAATAGCCGTACTCGAAGCCCATCACGGCCTCCTCGCTGAGCAGCGAATCGGTGATCGTGAAGGCGCCCCGCTTGGGCGCGACGTCGTCCAGCGGCGAGTAGGCGCGTCCGCTGTGCTGGTCGATCAGGCTGGCGTGGCGGTGAAAAAAGGTTCCGCGGCGGCTGTCCTGTCCCGTCAGGCGCACCCGGTAGCCGTCGCGCAGCAGGCTGCCGTAGGCCATCAGTTCGCCGAAGCCCCAATCCATGTTGATTTCGCCGCGCGCCATTTGCAGCCGGTGCGCCACGACCTTCTCCACCCGCGGATTCAGGCGGACGCCCTCCGGCACGGTGCCGAGCCGCACGCCGAGGTCCACAACGTTCTTCGATGAGATGGCCGTATCGACTTCCTGAGCGGCATCCGCCTGCCGGTAGTTGTCCCAGTCCACGGTGAACTCATTACCGACCAAACCCACGGACGCTTCCGGCAGCGGGTCGCCCGCCTCCACGCGCCTGCGGTATTCGGCCTTGTCCGCCATTACCTGCTGCTTCGTCACCACTTCCTGTTCGCATAAGCGGTCGGCGTACATCTGCAGGGTGGTGGGATGGCTGCGGATGCGGTCATACATGAGCGGCTGCGTGGCTGCCGGTTCGTCGGCCTCGTTGTGTCCATGCCGCCGGTAGCAGACGAGGTCAACAAACACGTCCTTGTGAAACGCCTGGCGGTATTCCAGCGCCAGGCGGGTCGCAAAGACACAGGCCTCCGGGGAGTCGCCGTTCACGTGAATGACCGGCGCCTCGATCATCTTGGCGACATCGCTGCAGTACGGCGTGGAACGCGCGTCCTGTGGATCGCTTGTTGTGAAGCCGATCTGGTTGTTGACGATCAGGTGCACCGTCCCGCCGGTGGCAAACGAGCGCGCCTGAGAGAGCTGCAGGGTTTCGGTCACCACGCCCTGCCCCGCCACCGCCGCGTCACCGTGGATCAGCACCGGCAGGATCTCGTCGCCCTCGCTGTCGCGCCGCCGGTCCATGCGTGCGCGCACGGAGCCCAAGACGACCGGATTGACGATTTCGAGGTGTGAAGGATTGAAAGCCAGCACGACATGCACAAGGCCTCCGGGCGTGGTCACGTCCGACGAAAAACCCATGTGGTACTTGACGTCGCCGTACTTGCCGGATAACGGCTCCGCTTCGCCGGCAAATTCCGCGTACAGGTCCTGCGGGGCCTTTCCCAGCACGTTCACCAGCACGTTGATCCTTCCGCGGTGGGCCATGCCGATCACGATTTCCTGCAGGCCCTTGGCGCCGGCCTGCTGGATCAGGTCGTAGAGCATGGGAATCAGGCTGTCCCCACCTTCCAGCGAAAAGCGCTTCTGGCCCACGTAGCGCGTGTGCAGGTAACGCTCAAGACCCTCCGCGGCGATCAGTTCCCGCAGAATTGCGCGCTTTACCGGATCCGGCGGGCGCCCGGCCAGCTTCGCCGCTTCCACCCGGTCGCGCAGCCACAGGCGCTCGCGGGCCCGGGACACATGCGCCATCTCCACGCCGACGTCGCCACAGTAAATCTGCTCAAGTTGCTCGACGATGGTTCGCAGCGGCAACTGGCGGCTCTCGGCGCCGCCGAAACGCCCGGTGTCGAACACGGCATCAAGGTCCGCCTCGCTCAGGCCCGCGTACTCCAGCTTGGGCGCCTGGCTGCGCAGGTTGGGATTCAGTTGCAGCGGATCGACGCGCGCGGCGCGATAACCCCGCAGCCGGTAAAGTTGTATGAGCCGCACCACCGCACCCTGCCGCGACCCCCCCGAACGGACCGCGGGCGCGGCCTGGCCGTTGCTCCCCAATGGCGCTCCCCCGCCGTTCGGGAGACGGGTCGGCAACGGACGCCCGGCCTCGATGCTCTTAAAAAAATCGCGCCAGTGCGCGGCTACATCCTCGGGATTGTTCCGCCAGGCGGAGTACAGCTCGAACACATAAGGAGCGTTACTCGCAAAAAGCGGAGATTCGCGGTAGGCGCGTTCGATACGGCCGGTCATGGCATCGGTCATTGTATCGGTTCCGCCGCACCGCCACGCCGATTCCCGCAGTCAAAGGCAACCGGCATCGGAGCCGTAACGCGATTGATTGTGACTGGAATGAGCGTCTTAACAAGCGAATGACTGCTGCCGCTACGATGGAACGCCCAGCCTATAGGCGCTGGGCCCTGTCTGCTATATTGCAAGGATGCCCGGGCTGCCTGTGTTCAACATTACGGACAAGCGCCTTGCGAAGCGCGTGCTGCGCAAGGAAAAGGGCGCGTTTGACGAGTTTTACGCGGCGTATTTTCCCAGGATTTACCGCTTTTGCCTGTTCCGCACACGAGGCAGCGATGCCGAGAGCCATGTCGAGGACATCGTGCAGGACACGATGATAAAGGCGCTTCGGGGATTGACCAGCTACCGCGGCGAGGCGGCGCTGCTGTCCTGGCTTTGCCAGATTTGTAACCATGAAATCGTCAGCTGGCATAGGCGCAACGGCAAGGCCAGCAAGGCGCTGCTCAGCATCGAATTGCCAAGCGTGCAGGCCGGTCTGGAAAGCCGCGATATCGCATCGCATCAAGAAGCCGCGGAAGCGGAATTGATTCGCCATTTGGTGCACCTTTCCCTGGAATGTCTCCCACACGACTACGCGAGGGCACTGGAATTGAAGTACCTGGCGGGCTGCAGCGTGCGGGAGGTAGCGCGCAAGCTCGACCGGACCGTACTCGCCACCCAATCACTGCTGGCGCGAGCACGGGCAGCTTTCGCCCGCAGCTACCGCTACCTGAGTTGGGAAATCGCGAATGAATGACGCCGGATTACGTAACCTGCTGGAATCCGCCGGGCCGCGCACCCAAGCGCCGCGCAAGGTGGAAGAGCGGGTATACGCCGCGATGCACAAGACGTGGCTGGAACTACCGGATTCAGCCGGCCGCTTCAACCGCAAGAGGGTTGCTGCGATCGGCGGGCTGACTCTTGCGTTGGCGTTCGCGGGAATTTTCACCTGGCGCCTCCAAGGGCCGACAGCGCCATTGGTGGCCGAAATCGCCTACGCCGCGGGCGGTTATGCAATCGTGCAGCAAGGACGCGGCGTGCCGCAATCCTTGACCGCGGGCGCGACGCTGCAGACCTTTCAGGGGGGCCGATTGCTGGTGAAAATGGGTGAGCAGCTTTCCTTGCGCATGGATGCCGACACCCGCGTGGAGTTGCAATCGGACTCCCGCGTGATGCTGAGCGAAGGAAGGCTGTTCGTGGATTCCCGAAACCAGCGGATTGAGGTGCGAACGCCCAGCGGCCTGCGGGTGGAGAACCTGGGCACCCAGTTTGAAATTGAAGTTGGCGGCGAACAGGTGCGGGTGGCCGTGCGCGAGGGCGAGTTGCGCATGGATGCCGGCGGAATGGTGCGTTCCGCGGCCGCTCAGGGCGGCGCGGGCGCAATTCTGGCGTTCGAGGGACTGGAGCTGCGGTCGGAGGAAACACTGTTGAGCACCGACGGGCATTGGGAATGGATTCACCTGTCGCAGCCTCCCTTTGCCCTGGAGTCGTCCAGCGTGCTTGACTTCCTCGACTGGGCGGCGCGCGAGTGCGGATTGGAGCTTGCCTTCCGCAGCGAGGCCGTGAAGCAGCGCGCTTCCGTAGTGACGCTGCACGGCCCGCCCATTCCCGCCACCCTTGTAAGCCGCGATCACATTGCTTCAATATTGCAAACTACCGCTTCATTGCGCATCGCGCCCTCGGAAAAGCACCAGCTGCTGATTGACTTTTGGCGTTAGCCTCCGCCTACCGGCTTGCGCTGATCCTTTTGCTGGCCCTAGCCGGGCTGGCGCAGGCTGGCGATGGGTCGGACCCGGATATCGCCCTTGAGGAGCGGCTGCTGCATTCGGTGCTGGCTGACTATGAGGCGGCGGGCTACCAATTCATCTATTCCAGGGAGCTGGTGCGCCCACACACGAGGTTGAGTGCGGGTGGCGACGGCGCGGATGCGCTGGAAAGACTGCAGGCAAGCCTGCGGGACATCGGACTGGCGCTGCTGCCGGGCCATGCCGAGGGCGTTTTCCGAATCACGCGAAGCGCGCTGGCCGCGCCTGCCGAGGAGCCGCAAGCGGAGGACCGAACCATCCGCGGCCGAGTCACTGATGCGAGCACCGGACGAGCTGTTCCGGGCGCGCAAGTGCAGGCCGGCATGGCCCGTGCAACCACCGATACCGACGGTCGTTTTGCGCTGGATGTGGGAACCGCGGCCCGCATCCGGGTCACACATCCGAGCTACGTCCGGCGAACCGCGCCGGCCACGGACGTCGATCTGCAAGCCGGCCTGCGCATCGCTCTGGCGCCACGCCTGGAGGAATTGCTGGTCACGGGCGAGCGCAAGGCGCTCCGCAAGCAGAGTCAGGTATCGCGCCATGTACTGGGCGCTGGCGAAATCGAGTCCATGCCGACCTTCGGCGATGAGGCGTTGCGGGCGACCATCAACCTGCCAGGCGTAAGCTCCATTGGAGTGGGCGCAATGCCCCATGTGCGCGGCGGCTTGCGCAACGAGACCTTGGTGCTGTTCGATGGCGTCGTACTGGTAGAGCCCGTTCACCTGGAGGACTTCCAGGGCGTGTTCTCCGTGCTGGATCCGCAAATTGTCCATGAAGTGAATCTGCATACCGGCGGCCTTCCGGCACGATACGGCAACAGAATGAGCAGCGTGATCGACATAGAACCCGCCGACATTCCGCCGGGTGCGGGGGGCTCGATCACATTCAGCCTGCTGAACACCGGATTTTCCGCCCATGGCGGAGCGGAAAGCGACGGCCCCCGGTGGCTGTTGTCTCTGCGGCGGGGCAACCTGGACGTGCTGACCCGGCGCATCAACCCGGATGTCGGTCTGCCCAACTACGCCGACGGATACGGGCGCCTGGAGTGGGAGCTGGATAGCGGCCGCCGGATCGCGCTGGCCGCGCTGGTCTATAACAACGATATTGAGTTCGTAGATTCGGATTCCGGCATTGGCGAGCAGGCCGATTCGCACTATTACAACGCCCAAACCTGGCTGCGCTACGAGCGCGACTGGCCCTCCGGCATGGAAACCGAATCGCTGCTGAGCGCCCGCATTTACCGCAACCATCGATCCGGGGAAGCGCATTTCGCCGATCCGTGGGCGGGCGGCGGCGCCCTGAATGATCGGCGGGTTTTTCACGATCTGAATTTGTCGCACCGCGCCGTGATGCAATGGGGCGGCGTGGCCGCGGAATGGGGCGTAGGCCTTGGCTATGCTCAGGGGGAATACGAATACTCCGCCAGCATCCGCAGCACCGTGTTGGCTGCGGCGCTTGGCGCCTCCAGGCATACGCAGCGTACCATCCAGAGCAGCCCGCGGGGAATTAGGGGGCATGCGTACGGCTCGGCGCGCTTCAAACCGCGCCCGCGGATTGCGGTCGACGCAGGCCTGCGCTGGGATTATCGGGGGTACGCCGCCCGAAACCACGAGCATCAGTTCAATCCCAGGCTTTCGGTAGGCGTGGAGTTGGGGCCGAGGTCGATATTGCGGCTGGCGGCTGGTGTTTTTTCCCAGGCGCAGGAGATTCACGAGTTGCAGGTGGAAGACGGGCTGGACGAATTTCAGCACCCGCAGCGGGCGCACCATTTCATGGCCAGCCTGAAGCAGCGCTACGGAATGCTGGGATTGAGCGTGGAGCTTGCCGTCTACCGAAAGGACTTCCGGCGAATGGCCCTGCGCTACGAAAACCTGTTCAATCCCTTGGTGCTGCTGCCCGAAATCGCCGCCGACCGAATTGCAGTGGCGCCCACCAAGGCGCGCGCCAACGGCGTGGAGCTGACGCTGCAATACGATCCGGCCGCGCAATTGCAAGCCTGGCTCAGCCTGGCGCGATCGAAAGTGGAGGACCAGGTGGGCGGCCAATGGATCAAGCGCCGCTGGAATCAATCCTATGCGCTGGCGGCTGGCGCGATCTGGACTGGCGATTCCTGGTCCGCATCAGCAACGCTGCGCTTGCATCCAGGCTGGCACACCACTCGGCTGCCGGCTGCAATCGCGGAGGGGCAAGCGCTGGATTTGCAATGGAACGCGTATCGATTGCGTCGCTACTTCTCCGTGGACATGCGGGTGAGCCGCACTTGGGACTGGGAGTCCCATGCGTTGAATGTGTTCATCGAAGCGACCAACGTGTTGGACCGAAAGAACATTGGCGGCATTGACTACACGCTCTCGGCGAGCGACTCCCTGGAGGCGTACGATGTCGCCTTTGAAGATGTGGCGGTGCTGCCTTACGCCCCGTCGATTGGATTCCGCTGGCGCTTCAAGTGAAACAACCGTTCTAGCGGGCCAAGCGGCTGCAAATCCTGGCCGCGACCGATTGATTTTCCTTCCTGAGAGCGTCTCAGTTACCGAGTGGGCGCATTCTTCATGGCAGACCATAGGTAGATGAAGTGACTGGCGAATCTTCAAAGCGCGTAGCCTCGAAAGGCGGCCTGGCGGCGGGTTCGCTTGAGAATGCGTTAAAGGTGACGAGCTACTTTCCGACGCTCGTTTTCACTCTGGATGTTCCCGACAGCGAACTTCTGAACGACCCGCTGATTGAGGCGATCTATGCCGAACGAGAACGTGACAAAACAGGGGTGCGCAAGTCGAACTACGCGGAACTGGGAGGGTGGCACAGCCAGGTCAAGCTGCACAAGGACGCCCGGTTTGCGGGATTGGTCCAATACGTCGATGCGGCTGCGGCCATGATGTGCCGCGAGCTCGGATATCACAGGTCCTATCGACTGAGAATCGGCACCATGTGGTCGATCGTCAATCCACCGGGCGGCTCTAACCGGCCCCATATTCACCCAGGCTGCATCTGGAGCGGCGTCTACTACGTCCAGTCGCCCAGGAATTCGGGTCAAATCGAGTTCATCGATCCGCGCACCCAGAATCTGATGAGTCCTGTCAAATATATCCCCAACACCAAGCGCCCGCGAATCTGCTGGACCAAGGTTCAGTACAAACCAGTGGCCGGGAGAATGCTGATCTTCCCCAGTTGGCTGTACCACACCGTGGCTCCGAACCGATCCAGGGCAAAAGGCAAGGACGCCGATCGGATAGTCGTGAGCTTCAACCTTTCCCAGGCAAAGCGGAAATAGCCATATGCCCACAAAAAAACTCTCCTCCCACATTACCAAGCGAGCGACCTGCCATGAAGACCAATAAGCCTTCCTTCCTTCAACAAATGGTCCTGTTCGTGGCTGCGACGCTGATCAGTGTGTCTCCGGGTTTTCTCGATGGAAAAGTCCTCTCAATCCTGGGCATCCAGGAAGCTCACGCTGACGAGGGCGATGACGACAACGAGGGCGATGACGATGACGAAGGCGACGACGACGATGACGACGACGATGACGAAGGCGATGAGGGCGACGAGGGCGACGAGGGCGACGAGGGCGATGAGAACGACGAAGGCGATGAAGGCGATGAAGGCGATGAGGGCGACGAGGGGGATGAGGGCGACGAGAACGACGAAGGCGATGAGGGCGACGAGGACAACGATGGCGACGAGGGCGACGAGGGCGACGAGGGCGACGAGGGCGACGAGGGCGACGAAGGCGACGAAGGCGACGAAGGCGATGAGGGCGACGAGAACAACGTCGGTGACGAGGGCGATGAGGGCGATGAGGGCGATGAGAACAACGAAGGCGATGAGAACGATGAGGGCGATGAGGGCGACGAGAACGACGAAGGCGATGAGGGCGACGAGGGCGACGAGAACGACGAAGGCGATGAGGGGGACGAGGGCGATGAGAACGACGAAGGCGACGAGGGTGACGAAAACAATGAAGGCGACGAAGGCGATGAGAACGACGAGGGCGATGAGGGCGACGAAAACAACGACGGCGACGAGGGCGACGAGGGCGATGAGGGCGATGAGAACGACGAGGGTGATGAAGGGGACGAAAACAACGAAGGCGATGAGGGCGATGAGGGCGATGAGGGCGATGGCGGGGGCATCGGCGCACTTTTCTCCGACAGTGACCTTGCAGCGGCCGTCCAGAAAGCTACGGCCACGTCAAGCCCTTCCGGCAACAGCACGAAGACGCCGATGGGGATGGCGCCGACGGTGGCGGAGAGAGTCGCGATGCTGCAAACGCTCAATGCGTCACGTTCCGACGTGACCGATCTGAGCGGAATTGAGACCGCAACAAACCTGAGATCATTGAACCTTGCCAGTAACGAGATTTCGGACGTAATGCCGCTTTCCAAACTCAGTGTCCTGACCGAACTGACACTGAGCTCAAATCCCAATCTGGTAGACCTATCGGAACTGGCCGAACTGACAAGCCTGGAATCCTTGACTCTTGACCGAATCGGCACTACCGACTTGTCGCCCCTTTCCGACCTGACCATGCTCAGCTACCTCAGCCTCACCTCGAATCGGCAGATTGTGGATATCTCTCCGCTCTCGACGCTAACCAACTTGAGATCGCTAAGGCTGGATTCCATTGGCGCGTCGGACATCTCGCCGCTAGCCAGCCTGACCGACCTCGTAAGCCTGACTCTATCGTCCAACCGTCAGGTTCTGGATCTTTCAGCGCTCTCAGGGTTGACCATGCTGAGAACGTTGAGGATCGATTTCACGGGGATTTCGGACCTTTCCTTTCTTTCCGGACTCACCGAGCTGCGCACTTTGTCGGCTAGCGGGAATGAGATCACCGACATGTCGCCCCTGCGGTCACTGATCGAGCTTTCGAGGCTGAGTCTCGGCCGAAACAAGATCACCGATGTCACTCCTCTCTCCAGCCTGACCAAACTGCAAAGTCTGTCGCTTTACAGCAACCAGATTACGGATGTCACGGCGCTGGCGGGACTGCCCTCATTGACTATACTCAACCTCAACGGCAATGAACTCGCCGGTTTCCCGTCGACTGGATTCAGCGAACTCAAGACCCTCTTCGCGGGCAACAGCAACCTGGCGGACATTGGCGCCTTGGGAAATCTGGCGCAACTCACAACACTATTTCTCGATGGGAACGGCATCTCGGATCTGGCGCCCCTCTCTTCGCTTACCAACTTGACAACGCTATATCTGCGACGGAATGAAATATCAGACCTGATGCCGCTGGCGTCTCTGCTTCAACTCAAACGACTGGTGATCGACGGCAACAACATTTCCGACGTCTCGCCGCTGTCCGGCCTCACTCAACTGACCACCCTGCAACTGAAGGAGAACGCAATCTCGGATGTCTCGGTGCTTTCCACGCTGGAGAAACTCACTTCGCTCAGCCTCTATGGGAACGAGGTGTCGAACATTGGGTTCCTGATGGAGCTACCGGAACTGGAATACCTGGATTTACGGGAAAATCCGCTTGACGCGGCTTCTCGGGATTCCCTCATACCGGAATTGGAGGCAAGCGGCGTGCGCGTGCTGTTTTGAGTGTCAACATCCTCTTCGAGCATCTTGGTGCCGGCCTGATTTCCGGGACCAGGAATGCGATGGGCCAGGACGTGCCTGGATACTTGCCGGCGCACCGGCGAGAAAGGAGGCTGGGCGCTGCAAGCGCGTGGGCGGCGGAATCCATCCTCACGGCATTGTCGTAGGCCTCGGTGGGCACAGCGCCTATAACGCTCATTTGTCGTGAAACATCGAAAGCATCCAGATCAACACGAAACTGAAGCTGTCTAAGATTGCGGCGTCCCCTCCGACGAATGTCGCTATCGCCGCGATGCTCCCCAAGCCGGGCCATCATGACTTTCCCGTGACATGAGCACCGTTATTCGGCTCTGAGCATAGTCACGGTGAGAGAATACGCATCCCATGAATCAACCCGGAATCAGCATCGTTGCGCCGGCCTGCGAGGAGGCGGACAACCTGCCCGAACTGGTGCGCGGCGTGGCCAACGCATTCCTTGCCCTTGACGCCTGGGAGCTGATCGTGGTGGATGACGGAAGCCGGGACAACAGTGCCGGTGTGCTGGCGGGCCTGCAAGGCGAGCACGCCACGCTGAGAGTGGTTCGGCACTTGAGCCGGAGGGGCCAGAGCGCCGCCATGTGCACCGGCGCGGACGCCGCGCGTTTTGCCTGGCTGGGTTTTCTCGACGCCGACGGGCAGAATGATCCGGCCGACCTGGCCCGCCTTTATTCCGAAATGCTCAGGAAAGGCGATAGGGCGCCCGGCATGATCATGGGCCACCGGCAAAAGCGCATGGACGGCTGGTTGACCCGGGTGTCTTCGCGCATTGCCAACGCCGTGCGCTCCGCCATGCTGCGGGACCGCACGCCGGATACCGGCTGTAGCCTGAAAGTGCTGGCCCGGGACGATTTCCTGGCGCTGCCGCGGTTCGATCACATGCACCGTTTTCTGCCGGCGCTCCTGCTGCGGCAGGGCCTGCAAACCGTTTCCCGCCCGGTGGCGCACCATGCGCGCCGCGCCGGGCGCTCAAAATACGGGCTGGGCAACCGGCTCTGGGTAGGAATTGCCGACCTGCTGGGAGTCTGGTGGCTCGGCAGGCGGCGCTTCCGGCCCGGAACATCGAGGGAGATACGACACGATGAATGAATTGATTCAGCAATGGCTGGCGCTGCCCACCGCCGACCTGATCTGGCTGGCGGTCGGGTTCGGCGGACAGGCCGTATTCGCGTCGCGTTTCCTGTACCAATGGATCGTGAGCGAACGCGCAGGCCGCAGCCATATTCCGCGGGCCTTCTGGTACCTGAGCCTGGCCGGCGGACTCACGCTGCTCAGCTACGCCATTCATCGCGGCGACCCCGTGTTCATCCTGGGCCAGACGACCGGCGCCGTGATCTATATCCGCAACCTGGTCCTCCTGCATCGCCGCGGCCAGCTCGAATCCACCTGAGATGAGTCCCGGGAGCGGCCTGGGGGTGTTCAACAAGAACGAAATCTGGCTCGCCGCGGCAGCCCTGCTGACGATCGCGGCGGGCCTGGGCCTGCGTGATCCCTGGGCGCCGGACGAACCCCGCTACGCGCTGATCGCCGCTGAAATGCTGCAGTCGGGGGACTGGGCGATGACCCGGCTCGGCGGCGTGATCTACGCGGAAAAGCCGCCGGTCTATTTCTGGCTGCTGGCCGCCTCCGAATGGCTGGCCGGTCTCCGCCCCGGGTTCCAACTACCTTCGCTGATGGCGGGGATAGGCAGCCTTGTACTCGTCTGGGATCTGGCGCGGCGGCTGTGGTCGCGCGAGACGGGCTGGTGGGCTGCCCTGGGGCTGCTTGCCTGTTTGCAGTTCACGATGCAGGCCCGCAGCGCGCAAATCGACGCAGTCCTGTGCTTCTTCACGACGCTAAGTTTGTACGGGCTGCTCCGGCACCTTCTGCTGGGACCTGACTGGCGCTGGTTCACGCTCGGCTGCCTGGCAGCGGGGGTGGGTGTGATTACCAAGGGCGTGGGCTTTCTGCCGCTGCTTGTGCTCCTGCCGTGGGCCGGATTGCGTTGGGCCGGCTGGAGCCTTCCGCGGATTGGAGGCGGACTGCGCTGGCTGCTGGGACCAGCGGCGTTTTTCGTACCCCTGGCGCTCTGGCTGGTCCCGCTAATGCTCAGGGCCCAGGGCGATCCTGAAATTGCCGGTTACCTCGACAACCTGCTGTTCCGTCAGACCATTACCCGCTACGCCGACCCCTGGCACCACCTCCAGCCATTCTGGTACTTCTTCGTGGAAGTCATTCCATGGGCCTGGTTCCCGCTTGTTCTCCTTTCGCCCTGGCTTGCCGTGCGCTGGGCGCGCCGCTGGCGCGACCGGGACGCGAGCGTCATCCTGCTTGGCGGCTGGATCGCGCTGGTCCTTGTGTTCTTTTCGATCAGTTCCGCCAAGCGCGACGTCTACCTGCTGCCGGCGGCGCCCGCACTGGCGTTGCTTTCTGCGCCGTATCTCTCCGAGCTCGCGACCCGCTTGTCCTGCCGACGTGTCCTGCGCGCCACGGCGCTGCTGCTGTCGCTGATCCTGGCTGCCGGTTCCGCATGGCTGCTTTTCGTGGACCTGGAGCGGCTGTCCGAATTGTCGGCCAGGTACGAGACCGGAGTCGCACCTCTCTGGACGCTGTTCTTCGCCGCGCTGAGCGGCGCCATACTCGCGCTGGCCGTCCCGTCCAGCCGCGCTGCGGCAATGTTCGCGACGTTCATGCTTCTCGGCTGGCAGGTCTGGGGCTGGGCGCTGCAACCCCAGATCAATGACGCCCGCTCGGGAGGCCCCATCGCGGAACGCGCCCTGAACGCCATGCCCGCCGGCGCCTCATTGGGGTTGGCCCACTGGCGTGCCCAGCAGGTACTGCATCTTGACCGGCCCGTCGTGCATTTCCAGGCCGGCGGGCTTTCCGGACAGGCAGAAATGGAACAGGCCGCCGCGTGGCTCGCGATGGACGGGGAGCGCCGGCTGCTGGTGCCGTCCGAACACCGTCAGCCGTGCTTCAGGCCGGAAAGCGGAACGCGTCTCGGGTATGCCCATCGCCGCGACTGGGTGCTGTTGTCGTCCGAGGACGCGAGCGGCGCCTGCGCCGCGAATGCCGATCCTGCGAGCTGGGTCCACCTTCCGGCGCTGCGACCCTAGTGCCGTGTCAGGCAGGCAATAGCAGGCTGAACCGCAGAACTTACCCGCAAAACTCCCGGAACCAGCGGGCGAACTCGCTCAAGCCCTGCGTCAGCTCCATTTCCGGCTCGAATCCGAGGTCGCGGCGCATGGCGGAAATGTCCGGCAGCGTCGCCCGCATCTCGCCGGGCGGCTCCGGATGAAACTCGATCTCGTACTCGCAGCGCATTTCCCCGGCGAGAATCCGGATGAATTCCAGCAGCTCCACGTCCTGACCGGAACCGAGGTTGTAGAGCGCTGCCGCAGGCTGCCGGGCAGGCGCTCCACGCTCAAGTATGGCCAGCGTTCCCTTAACGGCATCGTCGATATACGTGAACGCCCGCCGTTGCCGCCCGTCGCCGAATACCTTAAGCGGCCGTCCCGCCCGCAAATCCTCGGCAAACGTCATCGCCGCCATGTCCGGGCGTCCCCAGGGACCATACACCGTGAAGTAGCGAATGCCGGTGCTGGGCAGCCCATGTATACGGGCATAGGAATAGGCCAGCAGCTCCCCAGCGCGCTTGGTGGCCGCATACAAGCTCCTGGGTCGGTCGGCAGCGTCTTTTTCGGAAAAGGGCGTCTTTTCCGTGTCGCCATACACCGACGAGGACGAGGCATAGAGCAGATGCCGCACGCCGTTGTGGACGCAGCACTCCAGCAGCGTGCAAAAGCCGGCGATGTTGCTTGATATATATTGCTGCGGCGCATCGATCGAATAGCGCACGCCGGCCTGCGCCGCCAGATGCACGACCTGCCGGAAACGGTGCTTCGCGAACAAGGCTTGCATCCCATGCTGGTCCGTCAGGTCCAGCCTGTGAAACGAAAAACCGTCATGCTGCCGCAACCGGGCAAGTCGGGCGTGCTTCAGCGCCGGATCATAGTACGCATTCAGGTTGTCCAGCCCGACAACCTCCCCGCCATCGGACAATAGCGCTTCCGCGACTGCGTGACCGATGAAACCGGCCGCGCCGGTAATCAGAAAACGCACGATTTACGTCGAGGCGCGGACTTCCTTCGCGGACATGCCCGGCGCCCGCACCAGTACGAAGAGCGCAACCAGTACCACGAGGAAATTGATGACGCCCATCATCGCAAACGGCGCGCCCCTGCCGATCTTGTCGAACACGATTCCGCCAATGAAGCTCGTGCACAGGATCGAAAATGCCCCCACGAGTCCGAACACGCCCACCACCGCGCCCCGCCGCTCCCTGGGCGCTTCCTGGCCCAGCAGGGCGCCGCCGGATAACAGCGCGGCAATCTCACCGATGCCCACGGCAACACTGGCCAGAAGGGCGCCGGTAACAAAGGGGTCCTTGGCCAGGTACATGGCGAAATAGGCGACTCCGGCCATGCTGAAACCGAGGCACACGGTCACCACCCGATTCAGGCGGTCGGCGATGAATCCCATGATGGGAGACCACAAAACGCTGGTGCCGAACACCAGCGCGAACATGATGCCCGCTCTCTGCATACCCTGGGCGCTGGTCAGCCCCACGTCGTTGCTGTGCTGGACCACCCATAGCGGAAGGAATATGCCCACGGCCACCAGGTCGCCCCTGGAAGCGAAGGAGGTCATGTAGGCCAGGGCGATCCGGGGATTTCTCGCGGCCTCGGAAAACCCCTTGCCGACGTTTTTCCAGAGGGGCTCGCGCGGCTTGCTCTGCGCAACCCGTCCCGAACGCCAGGCCAGGCGGATCACCAGCGCGACGAACAGCGCAAACCCGACCATCAGCCAGCACGTGTAGATACCCGCGTCCGCCGGGCTGATTCCGTATTCCTGCAGGTAACCGGGCAGATTGCCGATATTCCGCGACATCACCGCCATGCCCACAGCGGTGCAAATGCTGCCGAGTCCGAGGAGCGTTCCGCGCGAACGGTTGGCGGGCAGGTCCTGCAGCGACGCCCCATACATTACCGGGGCAATCGCGGCGCCTATGGCGAACACCGCGCGGTAGGCGAAAATCTGGAATTCACTCTGCGCCAGCGGGTAGATCAGCAGGCCCAGGGCCACGAAGCCCAGGCCGATGACCATGATCACGCGCCGTCCGAAATTGTCCGAGGCCGCGCCCACAATGCCCATCAGCAGCAGGACCACGATTTCCTGCATGGAGGCCAGTTGTCCGGTCAGCTGCCCCTGGTTCTCGGTGATGCCAAAGACTTCCGTCAGCAGATAGGGCTGGATGAAACCGATGAAGCCCAGCAGCGGTATGACGGTGAGCCCGGCAAACATGACGCCTCCGGCATTCAGCCAGGTGTAGCCGACCGTCAGGGTCAGCGGACCGATTCGCCGGGGTTCGCTCATTTCATTCCTGGTGTCGTGTCATGCCTGTGGTCAGGTCGAGTTGCGAACTTCCTGCGCCGACATGCCCGGTGCGCGGACAAATACATAAAGTGCAACCACCGCGACGATGAGGTTGACGACGCCCATCATGAAAAACGGCGCCGTACGGCTTATTGCGTCGAAAACGATGCCGCCAAAATAGCTGGTGCAGAGGATCGAGGACGCCCCGATCAGCCCGAACACGCCGACGACCGCCCCACGGCGGGCTTTCGGCGCCTCCTGGCCGAGCAGCGCGTTGCCCGTGATGATCACGGAGATTTCGCCAATGCCCGTAAATACGCACGCGACAAGCGCAATGTTCACGTACGGGTCCTCTACCATTGCCATGCCCAGGTACGCGGCGCTGGCAACCGCAAACGCAATACACACCGCCAGAACGCGATTCACGCGGTCGACGAACCGGCCGATAAAGACGGACACCAGCAGCCCGATTCCCTGGATCGCCGCAATCATGACGCCCGCCCGCTTCAGTCCTTCGGCGGTACTCAGACCGGCATCCCTGCCGTCCTGCACAACCCAGAGCGAAAGGAAGGTAAGAATCACGACCAGGTCGCCCCTGGAAGCGAAAGAAGTCATGTAGGCGAGAGTCATCCTCGGATTCCGAACGGCTTCGGAGAACCCCTGTCCCACGTTTCTCCAGACAGGCTCGCGCGGTTCGCTTGCGGCGACGCGGCCGGCGCGCCAGGACAGGCGCACCATCACCGCAACCACCGCAGCGAAACCGACCATGCACCAGCAGGTATAGATGCCGGCATCCTGCGCCGTTACGCCTTGCGCCACCAGGTACTCGGGCAGCCTGCCGACGGTCAGCGACATCACCAGGATGCCCAGCCCCGTGGCAATGGCGCCGAATCCTATGAACAGGCCGCGGGAACGATTTGCAGGCGTGTCCTGCACGGAAGTCCCGTACATGATGGGGGCCGTCGCCGCACCGAGCGCGAACACCGCCCGGTATCCGTACATCTGCAATTCGTTGTCGGCCAGCGGATACAGCAACAGGCCAAAGCCCACCAGGCAAAGCCCCAGGACCATAATCACGCGCCGTCCGAAATTGTCGGATGCCGCTCCTACCACGCCCATCAGCAGAAGCACGATTACTTCCTGCAGGACCGCCAACTGCCCCGTCAGCCGCCCCTGGATCGCGGGGTCGATCCGAAAAACCTCCTCGAGAAGGAACGGCATGATCAGGCCCATGAATCCGAGCAGGGGGATGATCGAAAACCCGCCCAGCAGCACGCCGAACGCGTTCAGCCGCGTGTAGCCGTCCGCAAGGACAATCGGACCGAACTTTCTCGTCTCGCTCATGGGCTACGCACCATGAAAAGAGGGCGTCCCGCCCTCAGGCAGCCGCTCGCCGGAATCAACCGCCGCGCCGCTTTGCCTGGACGGCATCAAGAATCGCGATGTTTGCTTCTGTGCTTCCCTGCTTCTGTGCCTCGTCGATCACGGCGCTGATGGCCGCGCCGCGGAACATGCGCGGAATCTTCTTGAGACGCGCAGCCGCGCCGGGTGTGAACACCATGCCGTGCCTGTTCTCATTCAGCTTGTTCAGGAACCCGGGGTCGATCTCCACGGCATGTTCGTCCTCCGTTTGCACTGCGCCATTGCCTGATTCCGCGGCCGCGCCATTTCCCCGCGCCGGCTCCTCGCCGTCGACGTGATAGGTCAGTTCGGGCTTGTTGACGAACAGGTCCTCTACGCGGATGAAGTCGGCATTGGGGTCGTACTCCATTCGTGGTTCCTTGTCGGGGTTCAGCGACGGGCGACGGTCGTCGATGATCGGGATGCGGTGCATCAGACGGAACGCCGGCGAGAAATCGTTGATCCCGCGGTGCTGGGTGCAGCGGTTGTCCCAGACCGCCACCGAGTTGTCGCGCCAGAAGAAACGGCACTCGTGCTCCGGCTGGTAGCTGTGCTCCAGCAGCATCTCCAGCAGCGCGTCGCTTTCGTCCTGGTTCAGTTCCATGATGCGGGACGTGGTCATCTGGCAGACGTACAGGCATTTGCGGCCCGTTTCCGGGTGCCTGCGAACCACCGGGTGCACCACCGGCGGGTTGCGCTTCATCATGTCTTCGTACGCCTGGGCGCCCCCGCCCTCAAGAATGCCCTGACCGAAGTTCTTCGACAGAGTCTGTTCCGCAGTCAGCCCCTCCAGGAACTTCCGCATGGGCCTGGAAAGGCTCGCGTACGCCTTCTCCATGTCGCACCAGATGGTGTTGCCGCCGCCGGCCGGCATGTTCAGCCCGCGGAGAATGGACATGCGTGACGGATAGTCGCGGAAGATGTCATCCGTGTGGTAATTCACGTCGCCGCCGATGGTTTGATACTCATCCATGCGCTGCAGGCGAATCATCGGATAGCCCTCGACCTGGGGTATCGATCCCGGGCCCTGCGGCATCCCGAACTTGCGGGCCAGCCTGAGATGCTGCCCGTCGGTCATCTCCTGGTCGCGGAAGAAGATGACCTTGAACTCCAGCAGCGCCGCGTAAATTTCGTCGATCACATCCCGGGGCAGATCGTCGGCCAGCTTGACGCCGCTTATCGTCGCGCCCAGCGCTCCCGACAGCGGTTCCGCTTCAAGATGCCTGAACTCCGGCAGTTCGCGTTGCGAAGTAAAAAGGTATGACATAGGAACACCCCCAATGCCCGCGCTTTTTGCATACTTTAACCTGCCCCGGCAAGGCTGGGGTGATATGGTCGCGCAATGTCCCGTTCCGGCAAGAGGCGGCTGTTCTTCGCGCTTTGGCCCGAGGACCGGCTGCGCACCCGCATCGTCCGCGCCAGCCGCGCCGAGGTGCGCGGCACGGGCGGCAAGCCCACTCCGGCCGAGAACCTGCACATGACGCTGCACTTCCTCGGGTTGACCCCGGAAGATCTCATTGAGCCCTTGATCGACCGGGTTTCAGCTTTGCCTTTGGATCCATTTGAGTTGACGCTGGATCAATACGGCTACTGGCAGCGCACCAGGACCCTCTGGCTGGGCCTGCACGAAACGCCGCCTGCACTGGCGGAACTCGCCCGCGACCTCGGCCGGATCTCGCACGAACTGGGATTGCCGCGCGCGCGGCGGGCATTCATTCCGCACATGACCCTGGCGCGCAAGGTCAACCGCCTGACGCCCAGGGACCCGCCTCCACCCATGCACTGGTCGGTAAACGAGTTCGTGCTGGTGGACTCGACGCTGGGAGGCCGCCACTCCCGCTACACCATCCTCGAACACTTCGGCTGAGCCGCCCGGGAGCGAGGGCGCCCCCCTGGAACGAGGGCGTCCCGCCCTCAACAAATCACCGGCGATTCAGATTTCTCGCTTCAGTTCTCGAACGGAGTCAGGTCCACGGTGAGCAGCTCCGGATTGTCCCGCTGGATGCGGGCGTGGTACTCGGCCGGCAACTGGTGCACGCCATCGAGCTTCTTGCCGCTCCAGATGGCGAACATGTGCCCCGGGATATCGCCCATCTCCAGCCAGCGGGGGTACGGAAAAACGTAGCCGCCGGCGGTTCCCATGGGCAAGCGTGTGATCGACAGGTCCTCGAACAGGGACCGCGCTGTCCAGTTGTGCGACGTCTCGATGAACGGCGTCAGCCAGTTATCCGGCGGCACGCGGATCTGTTCCGCCTTCACGATTTCGTCTTCGATCCGGAATACAGTGTTGGTGGGCGTGTAGGCGTCGCCTTCCCGGTCCAGCGGGTGCTTGCCCTGAGGCGAATACAGCATGCCCGGATCCTCGGTGAGGATGGTTGGATCCACCCCGACGGTCTTGCCGGTTACGGGATTGTGAACACGTTCAATGAACTCACCCGTCACCGGGTGGCGCGGATACGAGGTGTTGTGGCCGTGCACGCGGTAGACGTGCGTGTCGATGCGTTTGTGGTGTGAGAATTCGATCCCCTCGTAGCGGACTACGGGCTCCACGCGCCGGCCCTCGGCGACGATGAACATGGTGAAGTGATACCAGAGCAGCACATCCGCCTCGTCGGCGAGATCGCGGTAGATGCGAAACTCGGCGATCATCTTGTCCAGCGGGTCGTCAAAGGCAAAGAACTCCGATCGCACCCGCCCTTCCGGGGGCGGCATGTACGTGGTTTCCGGGTGGGCGGCCGCGTTTGCCGAGCGCAACGGCGTGAACGCCGATGCAGCCGCCGCGGCGACCGGCAGCACCAGTGCGTCGCGCCTCGAAACCGACAGCGCCTCGCCGCCGCCAAAAGCCCGTTTCATGATGTCGAGCACGTCCCCTCCCGTTAGTCCTCAGGTGCGAAATGAAACAGAATTCGCCGGCGTCTAGCGCCGGAACCAGAAGTAGGCAATGGAAATCTCCGGTCCAACGCCCCTGCAGAACTCGCCCGCGTTGTCGCAGGTCTTGCCTTCGCAGGTGCGGCACACACGGGATTCCTTGCGCTCGAACCGCTCAACCGATGAGAACTCCGGCGCCAGGAAGGCGATCAACTGTTTCTTGCTGGAGCGCCTGGGTCCGTTGAACAGCCGGTCGTGGTCGCCACGGCTTTCCCAGTGGACGAGTATGAAATCGCCGTCCTCCTTCAGCCAGCGAAGAACGCGGCTCTTGTATTCCGGCAGATTCTCCCTGGGCAGGTTGTGCATGAGCCCGGAATCGACCACCAGATCGAACTGCTGACCAGGTTCCCACTCCAGCACGTCGGTGAGTATGTATTCCACGGCCACGCCTTCCTGTTCGGCCAGTGCGGTGGACATGGCGATCGCCTTCTCCATAAAGTCAATGCCCTTGACCGTCCAGCCAAGCTTCGCCAGGGCCACGGTATCGACGCCGGAACCGCTCCCCAGATCGACGGCGGCGCCGGGCTCCTTGCGCGACTCATGGACCAGAGGAAGGAAACGCGTGGGTTCGGCATGATGCCAGGCCAGACCCTCCCTGCCCTTTGCCTCCTTGTAGTGCCCCTCAAAAGTGGCTTTCTGGTTCATGGCATGCGCTCCCAAGGCTTGGTGGGCAACAGTGTGTACCGCGCCCCGACCAGGATTCGAACCTGGGACCTTCCGCTTAGGAGGCGGACGCTCTATCCAGCTGAGCTACCAGGGCGTTGCGCCGCCAGCATAAGCGACAGCGCCGGCGTGCGTAAAGGCACACGCCAGCGCTGTCAGGTTACAGTTTGCGATTGTCTAGAACGTATAGCTGGCGCGCACCCCGAATTCACGCGGGTCGGGGTAGTGCAGCGTCAGTGCATTCGGGAACAGCAGCGTGAAGAAGAAACGTCCCGGAGGCGGGACCCGCGGGGGCGGAACAAATCCGGACACGAAGCCGATCGCCCCGAAGTCGGGCGCCGAAACGCCGCTACGCATGGTGTCGTCGTCGAACAGGTTTTCAACATACGCCATGACCGTCCAGGAATCCCGCGACAGGCCTACGCGAATGTCAGCCAGCATGTAACTTTCGAATTCCACCATGTTCCACTCGTCCATCCAGCGGGATCCCTGGTACTGGACATCGAAATCAATCATGAGCTCCGCACCGTTCGCCAGCCCCGAACGCCACGACAGACCCGCGAAAAGCTGGTGCGTTGGAACGTCCTCGATCTCATTGCCCGTCAGGTCAACCAGACAGGTGGTAGTCCCGCCCAGGGTTACCGGCTCGCAACTTCCGCCCCGTACCGCATCATTGAGCGAGCTGCTCAACTTGTTGTATTCGTCGTATTCGGCCGAAAGCCACGTATAGCCCCATTGCATCGTGAGGTTGTCGGTAAGCACTGCTTCCACGTCAACCTCTATTCCCTTGATCAGGGCCGCCGATGCGTTTTCCGGGCGAGTGGCCAGATTGCCGCTCTCCGTCTGGTACTGGGTAGTGAGCTGCTTGTCCGTGAAGTCCTGGTAGAAGGCTGCCCCGTTGAATCGCAGGCGATTGTCCATCCAGCTCGTCTTCCAGCCGAACTCGTAGACGGTCATCTTTTCCGCCTCGAAACGCAACACGTCCGGATTGAAGCCCTCCGGTCCCACCAGCGTGCTGATTCCGGCAGGCTTGATGGCCTGCGAGACGGAGCCGTAATAGGTCTGTTCGTCCGAAGGCCGGTAACGCAAAGTCACCTTTGGCGCAAGGTAGCTGTCGTCTTCCTCGGCCGAAATCGAATGGGCCTCCGGCGGGAACTGTGTGAATGGACCGAAGGCGTTGCCGATCAGCGTGCCCCCGGACGGGCCCGACATGTCCAGTTCCTCGCTTACGTAGCGGGCCTCCAGGCCCATGTCCCAGGCTTCCGAGAACTGCCAATCCACCAGGCCGTAAGCGGAAGTGTGGGCAACGTCCCGATTCCAGGGAAGGACATGCCTGGGCACCTCGCTGCCGATGCGCGCCACCCAGTAGCCGCAGTCGATCCGCAGGCGGAAATTCGGAACCCCCATCGAGAAGAACGGCGGCATGAAGCCGTAATTGATGCAGGTTGTGCCGTACTCGTCGTGCTGGTATTCCTCGGTCCAGTACAACCCCCCCAGGACCCAGGAAAAAGGCCCTTCGCCGGTGGACGTCAGCCGGAATTCCTGGCTGAACAGATCGTTTTCGGTCACAAAGTTCACTTCACCGGACACGCTGATACCGAATGGTGGAACCGGGGCGGAAACATCGCCTATCCGCTGAGAATCGTGGAATTGATGGGCATCAACGGAACCGACGTGGGTAATGGAGGTCAGCATTGCGCCGGCAAAGTCGAACTCGGCGCGCAGCTGCCCGCGCAATACCTCGCGCGTCGTGCCCGGAAATTCCTCGCCGGTGCGAGGATCCGGACTGAGCGTGATCGGCGCATCCCCAAGCTTCGGGACGGGACCGAACGGCTGATCGACCGAAGTCGCGTCAGGATGCCAGATGACTCCCAGGCCACTGGCTGGCGTGGGAATAGCAACGCGCATGTCGGATGCCGCTGCCGCCGCGGGCTCGAACTCGTCGTCCGTGTACTCGAACCGCGCCGTAAAGCGGGCGCGTTCCCCAACGTCCAGCGCCCCCGTCAGCGTGAAGCCCACACCCTGCTGGCCACCGACATCCCCGCCGGTCACGGTGTTCTGGTAATAGCCTTCCTCGTTCCAGGCGGCGAAGTTGAACCCGACGAAGAAATTGTCGCTCAGGGGGCCGCTGGCCGAACCCGTGACTTCGCGCTTGCCTTCGGCCGATACGTCAACGGAAAGCTGCCCGCGGCGCTCCGCGCCGGGCCGGCGGGTCACATAGTGGATCGCGCCGCCGAAAGCGCTGCGTCCATAGAGCGCGGACTGCGGTCCGCGAACGATTTCGATGCGTTCAATATCGATCAGGCGCGGATTCACCGTCAGCGAACTGCCGGAGGTCCGCACGCCCTCGCTGGAGATGTCCACATCGTCCAGCAGCACGGCCACGTTGGGGCGTCCCCGCGTGGGAGACAGGCCGCGCATCACGACGCGGGTGTCCTGCGGCGAGAATCCCTTGTCGAAGATGATGCCCGCCGACTGCCGGGCGATATCTTCGAGGCTGTCGATGCCTTGTACCCTCAGGTCTTCCGCGTTGAAGGTGGTGATGCTGATCGGCACCTCCTGCAGCGATTCCTCGCGCTTTCGCGCCACCACCACGATTTCTTCGAGTTCCTGGGCGTAGACCGGGATCGTGAGACTCGCGGCGCAAATTGCCAGAATGGATGCGCGCACATGCGCGAATTGGAGCGATTTCATATGATTCCTCCCAATACCGTTGCGAATTCTGCGTGAAACTTCCGCAAAGCGCAACAGGCCGCTTCCGTATAATTGCCGGCACTTTGAAGGGGTCCCGCATACCTGGCTTTTACCGCCTGACGCCGCGTGAGCGGGTGCAGACCGCGCTCGAGCATGGCCTGGTGAACGAGGCGGACTTCAAGGACCTTGCCCGGGGGCGCGCTTCACTGGACGCCACCCGCGCCGATCGGATGATCGAGAACGTCATCGGCGTACTCGGACTGCCGGTGGGACTGGGCCTGAATTTCCGGATCAACGGCCGCGATTACGTCGCCCCGATGGCCGTGGAGGAACCCTCGGTGGTTGCCGCCCTGAGCTCCGCCGCCAAGCTGGTGCGCGAGGCGGGCGGCTTCAGGGCCGAGGCCGACGACCCGGTGCTGATCGGGCAGATCCAGGTGCTCGACGTGCCCGATCCGGCCCACGCGGCGGCCGACCTGCTGTCGAGGCGGGAGGAAATCATCCGCCTGGCCAACAGCATTCACCCACGCATGGTGGCCAGAGGCGGCGGCGTGGTTGACGTGGAGGTTCATCGGCGCCCCATGCCGGGCGGCGACGGCGAAATGCTGGTGCTGCACCTGCTGGTGGATACCCGCGACGCCATGGGCGCCAATCTCGTCAACAGCATGTGCGAGGGCGTGTCGGCCCTGGTGGAAAGCATGAGCGGAGGCCGGGTGTTCATGCGCATTCTCTCCAACCTGAGCGATCGCGCCCTGGCCCGGGCCGAAGTGGCGATACCGGTCGAACTGCTGGGCGGCAAGGGACAAAGCGGCGAGGAAGTGCGCGACGGCATCGCCATGGCGGCCGAATTGGCCGCGGTCGATCCCTACCGCGCGGCTACGCACAACAAGGGCATCATGAACGGCATCGACGCGGTCGCCCTGGCCACGGGTAACGATTGGCGGGCCCTTGAGGCCGGCGCGCACGCCTGGGCGGCGCGTCACGGCAACTATACGGCGCTCTCGAAGTGGTGGCGCGGCGAGGACGGGGCGCTTTGCGGACGGCTGGAGATGCCGATCAAGGTGGGCATAGTCGGCGGCTCGCTGGAGGCCAACCCCTCCACCCAGTTGTTCCTGCGGATGATGCGGGTGGACTCGGCCCAGGAGCTCGCGCAGGTCATGGCCGCGGTGGGCCTGGCGCAGAACTTCTCCGCGTTGCGGGCGCTGGTCACCGAAGGCATACAGGCCGGGCATATGACCCTGCATGCGCGCACCGTGGTGAAGGCCGCCGGTACGCCGCCGGAGCTTTTCGACCAGGTGCTGGAACGCCTGATAGGCGAAGGAAACGTCAAGGTCTGGCGCGCACGGGAAGTCCTGGGCGAACTGGAACGAAAGCGCAATCTGCCGGCCCTGGACGAAGCGGCGATGGCCCGGCTGGGCGTGGCCGGCGGCAAGCTGATCCTGCTGGGCGAGCATGCAGCCGTTTTCGGGCAGCCTGCGCTGGCCTGCCCCGTTCCGCTCCACGTGCGGGCCCAGATCAGCGACAGCGACGACGGCATCCAGTTGGCAATCCCGGGCTGGGGTCTCGAGTACCGCCTGTCCCACACGCGCAGGAGCCGCCCGTGGGAACGTTCAGCCTTGCAGATGCTCGAGGAACTGGGGCTTGCCGGCAGGTCAATGCGCATTTCCGTCTTTTCCGACCTGCCCCGCGGCGTGGGCCTGGGGTCGTCCGCGGCCATGGCCGTCGCCATTATCCGGGCCCTGAACCAGCGCTTCGATCTGGACTTGAGCGTCGAACGGATCAACGAAATCGCCTGGGCCTGCGAGCAGTTCGCGCACGGCCATGCGAGCGGAGTGGACAACGCCGTGTCCGCTTATGAGACGACGCTGCTCTACCGCAAGAACACGCCGCCGGAGATCACCCCGGTCGTCGCGGGTGCGGACACGTATTTCGTCATCGGTATCAGCAGCGAGGAAAGCCTCACCGCAGTCACCGTCGAAAACGTCCGGGCGGCGCGCGACCGCAACCCAGGAATTTACGACCGGATATTTGACGAGATCGGCGAACTTGTGATCGAGGCCCGCAAATGCCTCGAGGCCGGGCAACTGGAAGAACTCGGCGACCTGATGAACATCAACCACGGCCTTCTCAACGGCCTGCAGCTCGCCACTCCGGAACTGGAACAGCTGATCGACGCCGCGCGCATGGGCGGCGCCTTGGGCGCCAAGCTGACCGGCGCCGGGGGCGGCGGGGCCATGGTCGCGCTGTGCGCGGAAAGCTGCCGGACGGTGCAGGAGTCGATCGAAAAAACCGGCGCAAGAACCATCGCATTGAAGCTCCCCGCCGGCGGAGGACAGGTGGAACTGGTCCAGTGACTGCGCCCGTCAACCTGATACTCGTCGATGCCGAGGACCGTGAAATCGGCCTGGCGGAAAAACTGCAATGCCACGTCGGAGACGGCCTCATGCACCGCGCCTTTTCGGTGTTCGTCTACGGCCCGGACGGTCGGCTGCTGCTCCAGCAGCGCAGCGCCGCCAAGCCGCTGTGGCCGATGTACTGGTCGAATTCCTGTTGCGGTCATCCGCTGCCCGGCGAGGAAGTACCCGCCGCCGCCGAACGCCGCACGCAAGAGGAACTGGGCATCGCCTGCGAAGCCCGGTTCCTGTACAAATTCATCTACCAGGCCCGCTATTCCGCCGGCTACTCGGAAAACGAGCTATGCCATGTGTTTGAAAGCAGTTTCGACGGCGAGCTTGCTCCCGACCCGGCCGAAATCGCCGCCTGGCGCTGGATCGAGCCGGACGAGCTCACGCAGGAGATCGAACGCCACCCCGAGCGCTTCACCCCCTGGCTGAAGCTCGAATGGGCCGAAATGCGCCGCTATTCGGAGTGAATGCCACCCCTGGTCAGAGTGACCGGGTTCAGGATGCCCTTCAACTGCTCTTCGGACAGATCGGTTTCCTCTGCCGCGACGTCCAGTATCGGCCTCCCTTCCGCATAGGCGCGCTTGGCGATGGCCGCGGCCTTGTCGTAGCCGATCACCGGGTTCAGCGCCGTCACCAGCACCGGGTTGCGCTCCAGCAGCGCCGCCAGGCGTTCCTTGCTGACCGAAAGACCCGCGATCGCCTGGTCGGCCAGCATCCGGCAGGCAGCCGAAAGGATGCCGATGCTCTCCAGCGCATTACGCGCAATCATCGGCAGCATGACATTCAACTGAAAGTTGCCCGACTGGGCGCCAACCGTTATCGCCGTGTCGTTGCCGATCACCTGGGCCGCCACCTGCATGGCGGTCTCGCAGGCCACCGGATTGACCTTGCCCGGCATGATGCTTGAGCCGGGCTGCAGCGCCGGCAGGGTGACTTCACCCAGCCCGCCCAGCGGCCCGGAGTTCATCCACCGCAGGTCGTTGGCGATCTTCATTACCGCGACCGCCGCCACCTTGAGCTGGCCGGACAATTCCAGCATCGTCTCCTGACCTGCCAGCGCCCCAAACCGGTTGCTGGCCGGAGTCACGCTGAAGCCGGTCTTTTCGCTGATCCAGCGGCAGGCCAGTCCCGACATTACCGGGTGGGTATTGATTCCCGTTCCTACCGCCGTTCCGCCCAGCGCCAGCTTGTTCAGCCTGGAATCCAGCACCTGCTGCAATCGAGCCGAACAATCACGCAACTGGGCGGCCCAGGCACCGAATTCCTGGCCCAGCGAGAGGGGCATCGCGTCCATCAGGTGCGTGCGGCCGGTCTTGACCACGTCCTCGTATTCGGAGGCGCGCTTCTCGATCGTTGCGGCGAGGTGGTCCAGGGCCGGCAGCAACCGCTCGCTCACCTCCAGGCCCGCGGAAAGATGCAGTGCCGACGGGATGACGTCATTGCTGCTCTGCCCCATGTTCACGTGATCGTTGGGATGCACCTTGACCCTGGAGGAGCTGGCGGCCCTGGCAATCACTTCGTTCGCATTCATGTTGCTGCTGGTGCCCGATCCAGTCTGAAAGACGTCCACGGGGAAGTGCTCGTCGTGGATGCTGTGGGCAACGTGATCGGCCGCCCTCATGATGGCATTCGCCCTGGCCGAGTCCAGCAGTCCCAGGGTGCGATTGGCTGAAGCGCAGGCCCCCTTGATCAGGCCCAGCGCGCGAATGAACGCGCGCGGCATCCTCTTGCCGCTGATCCGGAAGTTTTCCACGGCGCGCTGGGTGCTGGCGCCCCAAAGCGCGTCGGAGGGAACCTTGAGCGCTCCCATGCTGTCGCGTTCGGTTCTGAACTTTCGCACGAACAACCCCTGTTGCAGTATGATGCGCGCCTCGCAGTATAGCCGCCCTCCACCATGTCCCGGTATTCCAGCCCCGTGATTTCCTTAAGCGCGCTGGGGCCGCTGGACGGGCGCTACGCGGAAGCGGTCCGGCCGCTTGCGGAGCTGTTCTCGGAGCAGGGCCTGATCCGGCAACGGCTGAAGGTGGAGCTCGCCTGGCTGCGGGCGCTGTGCGCGGAAGAAGCATTCGAGCCGGCCCCGCCCCTGAGCGCCGGCGAAGCGGAATTTCTGAACAATCTGGAAGGCGACCTGGGTCCGGCGGCAGCCGAGCGCGTGAAGGAGCTGGAGCTTGAGACCCGACACGACGTCAAGGCGGTCGAGCTGTACCTGGCCGAACGCCTCCGCGAGCACAATTCCCTGGCCGGCCGCATCCCGATGCTGCATTTCGCCTGCACGAGCTGGGACATCAACAGCAGCGCATACGGCATCATGCTGGCCCGGGCCCGGTCCGACGTCCTGCTCCCGGTACTGGAAGCGCTGATCGGGCAGCTTCAATGCATGGCCCGCGAGCACGCCGGCCTGCCCATGCTGGCCCGCACCCATGGCCAGCCGGCCAGCCCCACCACGCTGGGCAAGGAACTGGCGGTTTGCGTGCACAGGCTCAAGCGTCAGCTTGCCGTTTTCGGCAAAGTTCCGGCGATGGCCAAGTGCAGTGGCGCGACCGGCAACTACAACGCGCATTACGCTGCCTGTCCCGATGTGGACTGGCCGGAAGTCAGCCGCCGCTTTCTGGCGGGTCTCGGCCTTGAGCAGAGCCCGGTAACGACGCAGATCGAGCCGTACGACTGGGTGGCGGAGTATTGCGATGCGCTCGCGCGAATTAACCGCATTCTCATCGACTTCAGCCGGGACGCCTGGACCTATATCTCGATGGGTTACTTCCGGCAAAAGGCCGTCCGCGGTGAAACGGGTTCGTCCACCATGCCGCACAAGGTCAATCCCATCAACCTGGAAAACGCGGAGGGCAACCTGGGGGTTTCCAATGCCCTGCTGAGGCATTTTTCGGAGAAGCTGACCGTATCCCGCCTGCAACGCGACCTGAGCGACTCCACGGTCTTGCGCAACCTGGGCGTCGCATTGGGTCACGCGCTCATGGCCTGGACGGAACTGCAGAAAGGCGTGGACAAGATTTCGCCTGACAAGCAGAGAATGGCCGCGGACCTCGATGCCGCCTGGGAAACGCTGGCCGAGGCGGTGCAGACGGTCATGCGCGCTCACGGTCGCGAAGACGCCTACGATCAGCTAAAGGATTTCTCCCGTAATCAAACAATTACAAGAGACACCTTACATTCCTTCTTAATGGAAATGGAGTTGCCCGACGCCGCGCGTGAGGCGCTGCTCGCCCTGACACCCGCGACTTATACGGGCATCGCGGAGAAGCTGGCGAAGTGAGGTACTCGCGTGCCCGGTACGGTAATGGTGGCGCTTTCCGGGGGTGTGGATTCCGCGGTGGCGGCGTTGCGCCTGATCGACGCAGGACACCACGTGGAAGCCCTGCACATGACCAATTGGGAGGAGCCCGATAGCGCCTGTCCCGCCGCCGAGGATCTGCAGGCGGCCACTGCCGTGGCAGGCGAACTCGGCATTCCCCTGCACCATCTGAACTTCTCCCGGGAGTACCGGCAGGAAGTCTTCGACGAAATGCTGCTCGAATGCCGGGCCGGGCGTACGCCCAACCCGGACGTAGGATGCAACCGGCGCATCAAATTCGGGGCCTGTCTGAAGCAGGCGCGCAGGCTGGGCGCGGAGCGATTGGCGACCGGGCATCACGCGCGGCTGGAGCACTCGAGGTCCACCATCCGGCTGTTGCGGGGCAAGGACCGGGCCAAGGACCAGACGTATTTCCTGCACGCCGTAAGTGGAAGCGCGCTCAGTGGTTGTCTTTTCCCCGTGGGTGAACTGGACAAGGAGGAAGTGCGCGAGATGGCGCATCGGCGGGGATTGCCGAACTACGCGCGCCCGGACAGCACCGGGATCTGCTTCGTCGGGGAGCGGTCATTCCCCGATTTCATCTCGCGACACCTCACAATGCGGCCCGGTCCCATTATTGCGCTGGGCGGGAACCAGGTAGGCGAACACCGCGGACTGGCCGCCTACACCATTGGCCAGCGGCGGGGCCTGGGTCTGGGCGGAATGAAGGGTTGCAGCCCGGAACCCTGGCACGTTGTGCGCAAGGACGTAAGCGCCAACGCACTGGTGGTCGCGCAGGGCCGCGGCCATCCGCTCCTGTTCAGCCGCGTTGTGACCGTGCGGGGCCTGCGGTGGATACACGGCATGCCGGAGGCCTTTTCCAAAGGCCTGCACTTGAGCGCGAAGATCCGTTACCGGCAGCAGGACGCCGCCTGCGCCGCCCGGCCGCTCAGCCGGGACCGCTGCCTGGTGCGTTTCGACAAGCCCCAGTGGGCGGTGACGCCTGGGCAATACCTGGTGTTCTACGCTGGCGAGGAATGCCTGGGCGGCGGCGTCATCGAACGCGCCGAAGCCTGATCCAACGCAAGAGTTCTTGAGTTCCGGGCGAACTGTTAGCATTTGCCGCAAGGAATGATCGGGAGGCGGAGCAGCAATCCATGAAGGCGATCCTTGGCGTAGTGGCCGCCAGCAGCCTCCTGGTTGTCCCCGCGGAGGCCGCGGCGGCCGAGGAGACTACGATGAATGAACACGTCAATCCCCCGGCCGAACTGGGCCGGGAACGCCGCCGGCAGGTGCAGGTACGCCAGTCGCTGAAGGGCGCGCTGGAGGCGGTCAGGCCGGGAGACGACAGTCTCGCCGCCCTGTTCGAAGCTTGCGCCGACTACCTGGTCAACTCCATGCACCGGCTCGACCTCACCGACATGAACATCCACGGCCTCCTGAAGCAGCGCGTCCCACGGGACAATTCCGAAGTGCATGAGGCACTGCAAACACTCGCAAAACGGCAGGACACGGCGCGCGCGGAGAATGCGCTGCTTGCAGAAGCGCTCGAAGCCTACCGGCAGTCCGGCCGTTCAGATTTCGCCGCCTTTGACCAGGCGTTGAGAAGTTACCACCGGACCGTGTCGGAATTGATGACGCCGCGCAAGAACCCTTTCAGTAACTACACCGACGAGTTGTTCACCACGGATGACTGGACGAATATCGCCGCGGTCAGCGCCGAGACCATTGCCACCGAAGACCGCCTTTTCGACGGCGTGACAGCGGCGGCGCCGAATGATCTCAAACCGGACTCGTTCTCCGGCACGCACGGCATGCAGCGGCCGCCTGTTTCCGACAGGTGATTCCCGTCGCGCCGCTCTCGCGCTAGAATGTACGTTCATTTCCGCAATTCTTGCGGGTCTATGGGCATCCTGCCCATTTGCGCGTAGGCATTCACCAACTCTTTAGAAGGAATCATGGGAAGAAAATTGTACGTAGGCAATCTGCCTTATTCGGCAACGGAAAGTTCCGTTACGGAGAAGTTCGCCGGTTCCGGGACTGTCGAGTCCTGCAAGCTGATCAGCGATCGTGACACGGGCCGCAGCAAGGGTTTCGGCTTCGTGGAAATGGCCACCGACGCCGAGGCCCAGGCGGCCATCGAGAATCTTGACGGCACTGACTATGACGGTCGCCCAATGAGGGTGAACGAAGCCAGGCCGCAGCAAAAGAGGACCGGCGGCCGGGACCGCGGTGGTTTTGGCGGCGGCGGCGGCCGGGATCGCGGCGGCTTCGGCGGCGGCCGAAATCGCCACTGACCTTTCCTCTATCCGCTAGCTCTCCCGTATCCGGGCGAGCTCGCGGCGGAAGTTGCGCAGCGTCACCGGCGCCAGCGCCAGAACGATCGAGCCGTAAAGCAACGGCACGGCGGCGAACGCCAGCGCCAGCCCCTTGGCGCCGGTCACGCCTGGGAAGACCGACTCAAGAAACGCATCCAACCCTGCGATTCCGGTGCCCTCGTTGAACCAGTCGGACAGCCAGCCGACGGTGGAAGGCCCCAGCGTCATGCCGGTAATACTGATCGCCATGTAATAGATCGCGCTGATCTGTCCCCGGAACTGCGCCGGCGTAATCATCAGCAGCGCCGTCAACCCGGTTGACGTGGTGGTGGCGATGCCCACGAGGCTCATGCCCAGGACGATAAACGCCGGTGTCGTTCCCGGCATCAGGGCGATCAGAATGCCCGTCGGCACGAAGAGGAAGGTGCCCGCCACGGCGATCACCAAGGGGGCGTTATCCCGTCCCCGCCGAACCAGGTAGTCGGACAGGGCGCCGGCCGCGAACACGGTGGCGGGCGCGCAGACCAGTGTCACGATCGCCTTGGTCTTGGCAAATTCCGGAATGTCCATGCCCCAGGTACGCGCAAACACTTCGGGCATCCAGTAATGCGTGTACGCAACCGTGGTCATCAGGCAGAACGGCAGCAGGAATGGCACGTAGGTCTTCCAGCGCGAGAAAAAATACCGGAACATGGGCCACGGTGCAGTGGAAGCGCCTTCCTTCACGTCCCGCCGCACAGGTTCTCTCACCGTCAGCATGGCCAGCGACAGAAGCAGTCCGGGAACCCCCACGATAATGAACACCGCCTGCCAGGGCCTGATGGCGCCCACCAGCGGCCAAACCAGAACATCCACGCCGCGCAATGCCTCAAGCAGCGCGCCGATCGCGTAATAGGCCGTGGCGGTGCCCAGGGAGAGCGCCATGGAATAGACCGCTATCGGCTTGCCGCGCTTCTCCTTGGGGAAGCTGTCGGCAACCATCGACATCGTGCAGGGACTCAGAGCCGCCTCGCCCACCCCGACACTCATGCGCAACAGGAACAACTGCATATAGCTGCTTGCCAGCCCGCACAAGGCAGTTGCGCCCGACCAGAGCGCGATCGCACAAGTGACGATGCCTGTGCGGCGGGTGCGATCGGCCAGCCAACCCAGCGGAAGCCCCATGGTGGCATAGAAGATCCCGAAGGCCAGGCCCATCAACAGACCCATCTGGCTGTCGCTGACCCCCAGGTCCGCCTGGATCGGCCCCACCAGCAAACCGATCACCGTGCGGTCGATGTAGGAAATGAAGTACGCCAGCGTGAGCAGCGCCACCATATACCAGCGGCGCGCAGGGCGCGGATAGGGGGCGGCCATTGCGATATTCATGCGTCTCTTGTCTCCGGTTCTCCCCGTACGCTGCAGCACTGCACGCCTACGTTGCGCCCATCGTACAGCCTCGCCAGAGCGTCAGGCATGTTCTCGAAGCCCTCCACCACGTCCTGGATGGGCTTGAGCTTACCCGCCTTTATCCACGCCGCCAATCCGTCGAACGCGTCGCCGAAGCGATCCTGGTAGTTGTAGACGAAGAATCCACTCATGCTGCCGTTCACCCGGCGCAGGTTCAGGTAGTTGGACAGCGCGAAGCGTTCCTCTCTCAGGTATTCCGAAATCGACCCGCACAGCACGATGCGCGCGCCGAATGCGAGGTTTTCGAGACAGGCGGCGAGCAGGTCGCCGCCGACGTTGTCGAAGTAGAGGTCCAGGCCGTCGGGGCAGAGCTCAGCGACCCGCGCGCAGGCGTCCTCGTTCTTGTAATCGATGGCCGCCTCGCAGCCGAGTTCCCGGATGAAGCGGCATTTCTCCGGCCCGCCGGCAATGCCGATCACGCGGCAGCCTTGAATTTTCAGCATCTGGACCACGATCGACCCTACTCCGCCGGCGGCGCCGGACACGACCGCCAGGTCCCCGGATTTGGGCCGCCCGCAATCCATGAGCCCCCAATAGGCGCTTACACCCGTCATGCCGAGCACGCCGGCGCCCAGCGAAAAAGGCAGGCCGTAGTCCCTGCATTTGAAGAACCGCTCCTTGGCCGTAGCGGCCGTAACCTTCCACGTCTGCCAGCCGAGCTGCCCCTGAACGATGTCCCCGGTCTGATAGTCCGGGTGGTTGGACTCCACCACTTCGCCGACTCCGCGCCCGTGAATCACGTCGCCTATGTCCAGCGGCGTCTCTCCCGAGGGATTCAGGCCCTGCATGTACATGCGCATGACCGGGGCCAGCCCCAGGTAGCGCGTCTTCACCAGCACTTCGCCGGGTCCTGGCACGGGAATCGGGCGTTCGGCCAGCTCGAAGTCGCCGGGGCGCACGTTGCCTTCCGGCCGCGCCGCAATGCGCCATTGCAGGTTGACGTCCTCTCTCAAGTCCGGGCGCTCACTCCTCCTCCCAGGGCGGCCCAATATACTGCACCCTGCTCACGGCAGGAGCAGCCCGCGGGCCCGCAGGGAATATCGCTAATGATCCTGCTCGATCATTTCATAGATCTCGACCATGTGGCCCGTGGGAGCACGAAGCAGAATGGTCATGGAGCGGCCGGTGCGGGATGGTCCGTAGGGTTTGACGATGTCGACGCCATGCGCGACGGCGCGGTCGTAAACGTCGCCGATGTTCCTGCCCATATGCACCAGCACTATGCCGCCATAGGCCGTCCCTGATTCCGGAAGGTCAAGCGCAGGAAAACCCGGGGTGTCCTCCACCATCAGCAGGGCAAACATGGCCCCGTCTTTCGACGTGAAGGTGGTGAAGTACGTGGTGGAGTCTTCGTTCCAGCCCAGAGGATGGGCAAAGCCCGTGCGGGGTTCCGGGTCGCCGGCGTAGTCGAAGCCCATTACGTCCCGCCAGAACGTGATGGAGGGCTGCAGGTCGGCCAGGCGGGCGAGCACCGTGGTGCGTATGAGGGTAGCGTAGCCCGAGCCGGGCTCGTGGCTGTCCGCCTGGAGGCCGGTGAGCATCAGAACGCCGGCAAGAGATGCAAGAAATCTGCGCATGGGTGTACTCCCTTTCTTGGCTCGGCGACAGTATAGGCGGGCCGCGGGGGCGATATCCCGCTAAACTCCAATTCGGCAGCGGCTGATTCTGAGCTGCAAAATGGGGAGATGGAAATGAGCAGGAAACGTCTGGCGGCGCCGGCCGCCCTGATGATCGCCTGCGCAGCTGCCCTGTGCGGATGCGGGGGGGGCGGCGGAACGAACGAGCCGCCACCGCCACCCCCTCAGGCGCCGCCACCTCCACCGCCACCCCCAGTCGTCACGCCACCGCCGGACCCGGCGGGACTCGATACGGGACCGGAGAATTGCACCAACGGAAGCGCCGGAGATTTTGCGTGCATGGGCCTTTCGCTGGAAAGCCGGGTTGCGCTGGACACCATGGGCGGTACCGGGGGCAATGACCTCTGGGGATGGTCGGACGCTCAGACAGGCAAGGAGTACGCGCTCATGGGAATGACCAACGGCACGGCCTTCGTCGACATTTCCGACCCGCAGAACCCGGTCTTGCTGGGCAGGCTGCCGACGGAAACCCGAAATTCCGCCTGGCGCGATATCAAGGTCTATCGGGACCATGCGTACATCGTCGCGGACAATGCCGGCGCCCACGGCATGCAGGTATTCAACCTGACTCGCCTGCGAGGCATGTCGGGGCCTTCAACGTGGTCCACCGATGCGCTCTACGACGGTTTCGGACCTTCGCACAACCTGGCGATCAACGAGGCGACGGGATTCGCCTTTGCTGTATCCACGGACACCTGTGGAGCCGGTTTGCACATGATCGACATTCGCACGCCGAACAACCCGCTCTTTGCCGGCTGTCACGACACGTCGCGGACGCATGATACGCAGTGCGTTGTTTATCAGGGGCCGGACGCGGAGCATCGCGGCAAGGAAATCTGTTTCAGCTCCAACGAGAACCATGTCGAGGTGGTCGATGTCACCGACAAGTCCTCCCCCCTGTCCCTTTCCTCCTCAAACTATCCACAGCGGGCTTACGTGCATCAGGGATGGGTCACGGAAGATCACCGGTACTTCCTGCTTGGCGACGAACTGGACGAGACCAATTTCAATCTGACTACACGCACGCATGTGTTCGACGTATCGGACCTGGATTCGCCGGACCACCTCTATGCTCATGACCTGGGCACGCAGGCGACGGATCACAACCTCTACGTGCAGGGAAATCGCGTGTTCGAAGCCAACTACACATCCGGTTTGCGAGTTCTCGAATTCGGCGACCTGGCGACGAGAGACCTCAGGGAGATTGCATTTTTCGACACTTTCCCAAGCAGTAACGCGCGAAGCCTGCAGGGAGCCTGGAGCGTGTACCCGTATCTGCCTTCCGGAACGCTGATTGTCAGCGATATTCGGAACGGGTTGTTTGTTCTCTCGATGCGGTGACAACCACCGACTTCGCGCTAAACTAGAGGCGGGGTTCCAGAGGCATCCAATCATGATCCACATCAATCAAAGAGGCCGGGCCGGCCTGCAGTTTCTCGGGTCGTTGCAGCATTACTCCTCCAGCCATATTCGCGACCTCGCGCGGGAACAGTTCGCCGCCACCAAGAAAGGGCGAGAGCTTCTCGAGGCCGAGGTCGAACCGGAGCCGCGCGCCCAGTTGAAGCGTGCGCGGGAAGCCCGCAAGGCGGCGCTGGAATGTCCGGCGTATCAGCACGAAAGACTGTATCAGCGCTACGTGGCCGAAGAGAATTTCGTGCGGGCCATTCCCGCGGTGGAGGAAAAGCGAGAGGAATGCGTAGAGGTATTGAGCCGCGAGCCCGAATACCAGGGCGGATCGCTGGAACTCGACGACAGCGTGCCGATACCCAGGTACTACGAAGGCGTGGAGTGGCACCTTGAGCCTGGAGGGTGGGACGGCTACGACCTGGCCACCCCGATGTTCATGGCCGGCGTGGCCCCGCATGTGTTCTCCCGCGGCGGCTATGCGGCCGTGGAAGTGGACCAGGACATCCGCCGGCAGCGCGTGGACGTGGTAAGCCTGCTGCCGAAAGACCATTACGACCGCATCTACGAGCCCGGATGCGGCGGGTTGGGAGCGCTGGCGGCCTGCGCCAGGGTGTATCCCGACGCCGAACTGACCGGCAGCGACATCTCGACGTCGCTGCTCAAGGGCGGGCACAAGGCCGCGCGCAACATGGGAATACCCATTCACCTCAAACAGCGCGACGCACGCGACACAGGCGAGCCGGACGAGTCGTACGATGCCGTGCTCATGTACGCCCTGCTGCACGAGATGCCGGTGAAGGTGAGCATCGACACCATCCGCGAGGCCTACCGGATCCTCAAGCCCGGCGGCGACATCGTGATCAACGATCCGCCGCCGTTCTGCCGGGTTGACGCGTTTCAGGCCGCGATCCTGGACTGGGAAAGCGAATACCGCGGCGAACCCTTCTTCAGCGCCGCCTGCTCAATGGACTGGTCCACGGTGCTCGAAGAGGTCGGCTTCAAGGTGCTTGAGGCGCGCGCCCTGGATTCACGGGGCTATCCCTGGGTCAACGTGGCGACCAAGCCTTGAGCGCTTCGCTTCCGGCATGACTAAACCACCAATCCGCCCGCTTACCGGCGACGAGAACCTGGATCGCCTGCTGCGCATGAATACGGAGCTTCTGTCGGAGCTCTGGATTCTGCGCGACCGGGTGATGGTGCTTGAGAAAATCCTGGAGGAGAAAGAGCTGTTGGACGCCAATGCGATAGACGATTACGCGCCTTCGCAGGCATTCGGCGAGGTTTTGCAGGACGAGCGCGACCAGCTGGTGCGGCGCGTGGCCGGCGCACCCTGGATCGAAGAATTTACCTGGCAGTCACTCGTCGAGCGGCGCGGCCGGTAGTTTTCGGCCTACCCAGGCGTAGTACACGGCGGGAATCACGAGCAGCGTAAGCACCGTCGTCGACACCATGCCGCCCAGCATGGGCAGCGCGATGCGCCGCATCACGTCCGAGCCAAGGCCGCTGGTCAGGAATATCGGCATCAGGCCAACGAGCACGGTAATCACGGTCATCAGGATGGGCCGCAGCCGCAGCGCAGCGCCCACGCTGATGGACAGCATGATCTCCTCCCTGTTTGCGGGCTTGTCCTCTCGCACGTGGTTGTCCATGTACATCACCATGACCACGGCGGTTTCTGCCGCAACTCCACCGAGCGCAATAAACCCCACCGCCACGGCTACGGAAAGGTTGTAACCGGCAATCCAGACCGCCCACAACCCTCCGATCAGGGCAAACGGCAGCGACAGCATGATGATGGCGGTCCGATCCAGCCGCCCGAAATGCAGCATCAGCAAGAGGAATATCAACGTGATGGCCGACGGGATGGCGATCCTCAGGCGTTCCCCCGCCGCCTCGATCTGTTCGTACTGACCGGACCACTCGATCGCATAACCGGGCGGGAGCCTCACGGCGCCGTCTACAACGCGCCTGGCCTCGGCCACGTATCCTCCCAGGTCCCGCCCCTCGATGTCCACAAAGACCCAGCCGGTAAGACGGGCGTTCTCGGAGCGGATCATGGGTGGCCCCTCGGTATACGACACGGCTGCGAGTTCACCCAGCGGAATATGCGCCCCCGTGGGCGTCGGGACCAGGATGTTCTCGAGATCGTCGCTGGTCTCCCGAAATGCCCGTTCGTAGCGCAGCATGATGTTGTAGCGCTCGCGTCCTTCAACGCTCTCGGCGAGCTTCATGCCTCCAAGGGCGGTCTGGATTACCGATTGGAATACACCCATGTCGATATTCCGGCGTGCCAGCTCGGAGCGATTCGGCAGGATTTCCAGATAATTGCCGCCCAGCACCCGGTCGGCAAGCGCCGCGCGGGTCCCGGGGACCCTGCTGACGGCCGATTCCACCTCGCGGGCGATACGCTCCAGCTCGCCGAGATTGTCACCCGTGATCTTGACACCGACAGGTGTTCGAACCCCGGTCGAAACCATGTCCATGCGTATATTGATCGGGTAGCCCCAGGAATTGACCAGGCCCGGCATCTGCAGCCGCCCGTTCAGGTCGTCGATGAGTTTTTCCGGAGTCATATCGTCCCGCCATTCCGATTCCGGTTTCAGCCGAATCCAGGTCTCGATCATCGTCAGCGGCGCAGGGTCGGTCGCAGTGTCCGCCCGGCCAGCCTTGCCGAAGACGCTCTCAACCTCCGGCACGGCCGCGATCACCCGGTTGGTCTGGCCCAGGACCTCGCGGATCTTGGTGGAGGACACGCCGGGCAGCGTGGTCGGCATATAGAGCAACTCGCCTTCGTACAAGGGCGGCATGAATTCCGAACCCAGGCGGGAGAACGGGATCACCGCGCTTCCGATCAACACTACGGCCGCCGTCACCGTGACCCACTTGAACCGCAAGGCCGCGCGCAGGCAGGGTGCGTAGAGTCGCGCGGCGAACTCGCTGACCGGGTTTCGCACCCGCAGACGCCCTTTGAGAAGCAGGAGGATCAGCACCGGCACCAGCGTGACGGAGAGCAAGGCCGCGAAGCCCATCGCATAGGTCTTGGTGTAGGCAAGCGGGGCGAACAGGCGGTGACTCTCACCGGTCAACGCGAACACCGGGAGAAATGAAACAGTGATGATGAGCAGCGAGAAAAACACGCCGGGTCCGACTTCCCGCACCGCCCGGATGACGGCCCGCCGGCGGGCTTCGCGGTCAGCCCCGGCGCCCAGGTCCGCCAGCCTCCGGTTCGCGTTCTCCACCATTACGATGGACGCGTCCACCATAGTCCCGATAGCGATCGCGATTCCGCCCAGCGACATGATGTTGGCCGTAATGCCCTGCGCGGACATGACCACGAATGCCCCGAGCACGCCCAGAGGCAGCGTGATCAGCGCCACGAAGGCGGAACGTATATGCAGCAGGAAGATGAAGATCACCAGCGCCACCGCGATCCCTTCTTCAATCAGCTTGCGATTGAGATACGAGACCGCCCCTTCGATGAGTGGCGCGCGGTCATAGGTTGTGACAATGCGGACCCCTTCGGGCAGCCCGCGCTGCAACTCCGCAAGTTTCGCCTTTACGCGGCGAATCACGTCCAGCGCATTTTCACCGTCGCGCATTACGACGATGCCGGCCACGGTTTCGCCCACGCCGTTGAGGTCCACGATGCCGCGCCGCAACGCCGGGCCCTCCACGATCCGGGACACGTCGGCGAGGGTCACGGGCGTGCCGTCTTCCGCGTACACCACTACCTGTTCCAGGTCGTGTCGGTTCGCCACGTAACCGGATGACCGGATCACGAACTCGCTTTCGCCCTGCTCCAGTACGCGCCCGCCCACCTCGCTTGACGCGGCTCCTACCGCCTCGGAAATGCGCCGGATCGAGACGTCATACGCGCGCAGCTTGTTGGGATCGATGAGCACCTGGTACTCGCGCACGAAACCGCCCACGGATGCAACCTCCGCCACTCCTTCGACGCCAGCCAGTTCGAAACGCAGGAACCAGTCCTGCAGCGAGCGCAATTGGGCAAGGTCCGTGCGTCCGGTCTCGTCCACCAGGGCGTACTGGTATACCCAGCCCACCCCGGTCGCGTCCGGACCGATCTGCGGCGTTGCACCTTCGGGCAATTCCGCGCTCAGGCGTGAAAGGGCCTCGACGACCCGAGAGCGCGCCCAATACAGATCCACGTTGTCTTCGAAAATAACGTAGACAAAGCTGGTGCCGAACATGGACGATCCGCGCACGTCCTTGGTCTTCGGCAAGCCGAGCAGGTTCGCCGAGAGCGGATAGGTCACCAGGTCCTCCACGATCTGGGGGGACTGACCCGGGAATTCCGTGCGGATGATTACCTGGGTGTCGGTCAGGTCCGGGATGGCGTCCAGCGGCGTCCTTTCCAGCGCAAGCCAGCCGGCCAACATGAGCCCGGCAGCCAGCGTCAGAACAATGATTGGATTGCCCGCCGACCAGGCGATCAGCCGGGCAATCGCCGAAGTGGACGGGTCCCGGCCGGCCAGCGGGTCCATTGAAACCTTTGCCATGGCTAGTGCCTGTGCATCGAATGCTGGTCGTTGTCGTCGCCCGGCCGCGATTCGAGCTTCGCCAGCCCCTCGCGCAGGTTGGACTCGGAGTCGAGCATGAACTGCCCACTCACGACGACGCTCTCGCCCCTTTCCAGGCCCTCGAGGATTTCTGTCCGTTGGCCGTCCGAAACGCCCGTCCTGACCGACCGGCCCGCAAATCTGCCGTCACCCAGCGACACGATCACGTGCTGCCCACGGCTGTCCCGCAGGAGCGCCTCGGACGGGACAAACAGGTGCGCTTCGCCCGAGTCCAGGCGGAACTGAATGTCGGCATAGGCGCCGGGGCGCAGCACGCCGTCGGGATTGTCCACTTCGATGCGCACGTCGGCGGTGCGGGTCATTGGGTCGATCGTCGGATAGACATAGTCCACCGTTCCCTCGCTCGGCGCCCCGGGCGCACTCGGAAACTGGAGGGCAACTCGCTGCCCGGACTCGACCAGGGCGAGGTCGGCCTCGGCAATCGAGGCAATTATCCAGACTCTTGCGTACGACTGAAGGCGCATGATCGCAGTTCCCGGTTTGACGTAATCACCCTCCCGAACGGAAAGGGCTGCTACCGTCCCCGAGGCCTCCGCGTACACCGGTACTCGTTCGATCACTTCGCGGTTCTCGACAAGCTGATCGATTGCGCCGGTCTGCAGGCCGTCGGATATCAACCGCTGACGACCCGAGTCGATGCGCTCACGGCGGCCTGTTTCCAGCGCGGCCAGAAAATCCTTCTGAGAGGCAATCAATGCCGGGCTGTAGACGCGGTACAGCAGGTCGCCACGCACAACCTCATCGCCCTCTGCGCGAACCGCCAGATCTTCGATCCAGCCTTCGAGTCGGGAAACCGAAACGGCTTCGAGCCGTTCGTTGCTTTCGACATTTCCGAATGCGCGCACCGTCTGTTCAAAAAAGGCGGTATCCACTCGGGCGGTTCGCACGCCCATGGTCTGGATCATCTCCGGCGCAACTTCCACCACCGGCCTTGCGCCTCTTGCGCCGGGCGACCCATTCGAAACGGGCACCAGGTCCATCCCGCAAATGGGGCAAGGGACATCGGGATTCCGCGACACGAATTGCGGATGCATCGGACAGGTGAAATTGTGCTCCACCCCTGTTTCGACCCCGGCTTGTTCCGCCAAAGGCTCCGTGCCGGCGTTGTTTCCACCGCAGGCCGCAATTGCGAAGGCGGCCAACAGAGAAAGGATGAAATACCGATTACGGCGCCGGGCGGGAAGGCGTCCCGCCCTCCGCGAAGACGGGACGCCTTCGTTTCCGGGGGGCTTATACGAGATTGTGAAACGATTCATGACGTCACCAGTAAGGAGTTGAGTTGCGCTACGGCGCGGTCCCGCCGCGCCTGTTCGTCGGCTATCCGGGCCATGAGGATCAACTCGGCCAATCGGCCGTCGATGACCGGCGAGTAGTCCCCTATTCCCGACTCATACCGGGTCCGCTGCGCCTGGACCTGCTCACGGATGGCGGAGATCTTCTGCCTGAGCGCCGCCACGGCCGCCTCCGCGGCCCGGCGCGTCGCGTCCAGGGCCGAGTACTGCGCCGCGGCGCCTCTCGCGGCAGCCATATGGCGGTTACTGGCGCTTTCCCGCTCAGCCCGTGCCGCGCGCAAGGCTGGGGCCTGAGAACGGCTGCCCCACAACGGAATACTGAACGTTACGGCGGCCGAAACCCAGTCATCTCCCGGAAATCGCATATCCGGGCCGCCCGAATCGCGTTGCTGCCAGGTCAGCTGCAGCCCCCAGTCCGGTTTCCATGCGGCCCGCGCCTCGGATACGCCTGCATCGGCCACGGTTATGTCCTCCCGGGCTACCCGCACCGCGTGAAAGGCATCCGCATTTCCGGACCAGGCCTTCGGATTCAGCTGCGGCGGAGGAACGTCACCGGTTTCGCCGACGAGGTTCCGAAGATGCGCATCGACCTCTGCCTTCTCGCCTTCCAGATCGGCCAGTGAACGGTCGACATCCGACCGCTGCAGGTCAATCTCGGCAAGGCGGAACAGGACCGGCCGGCCCGCGGCAATCTCGCCCTGCACGATCTGCTCCAGTTCGCCGTAAAGAGAGTCCTGTCGTTTCAATAGAGAAACCTGCTCGGCGATACGGCGCCTTTCGACCAACGCAACGATCAGTTCCGCGCGCATCCGGGCAAACTGCAGGGCTTCCGCTATGTCATTGCGTGCGGCACGGCGCTGCGCGCGCTCCGAGCGGGCCTCACGTTCGGACCCGTTGGGAATCTGCTGGCTTATGCCAAGCGCCTTGTTGGTAGGCAGGTAAGCGCGGAATGAAGGGTCAAGCAACGGAAAGTTGTTGACGCCCAGGGAAACCACAGGGTCAGGCCACGCCACCGCGGCAACGGCGTCTTCACGATAGGCCTGCGTCTGAAAGCGGAGTGCCTCCAATGCCGGATGGTCCTTCAGGCGTGCCTCGAGCTCCTGGAAACTCTGTGCGAACAGCGGCGGAGCGCCCAGCGCAAATCCGAGCGCGCAGACAAGAATTGGGAATAGTTTTCGACTCTTTCTAGCCATCTTGATCTCCCTTTGAGGGAAATGAGCGAGTACGGAAGCGCACCGGGCATCAGCCCGGTGCAAGCGATTCGCTCGATGGCTAGATCAGGAGTCGTTGCTTGAGAAGAACTGGAGTTTGCGCGGACCTTGGAACGGTGGGCGGCGGACCGATAATCCGCACGCTTTGCGGGCGAACCGAAAAGACGGAATGGTTTGCAATCGCCGGCGGCAGTTTGAATCCCGGCTGGTTCTTGGACACAATCGCCTTGGCAACGCTCCCCGACGGCGCCGACTCCAGTTCGGCGCACTCGGAGCAATCCGGCGGACAGCCGTGCCGTTCATCGACTTGCCCATAGTCCGGACAGTCCTCGCATAAGGGAACTTCGGTGACCGGCTCTTGCGCGAGGGCCATCGGATCGAGCAGGCAACAGCAGGCAATGGCCTGCTGCACCCCAAACAGGGCAGCTGACAGAACCAGCAATTTATGCGCAATTCCCTTCATCAGGATTCCAAGTATACGCTTTCGGCGTTCTTTCCATTTGATGCGCAATCCGGCATTCGGGTTTCAGGCCTGGGCTGATTCCCCCTTGTCCCGCCTCAGCAGCAACAGCAGCGCCGGTCCAAGCACCAGCAGCACCATCGCCAGCAACAGCACCTGACGATACGAACCCTGAAGGTCGAAGGTGAGCCCGAATATCGGTGGGCTGGCCGCGGTCACGAAAGCCTGACAGATCATGATCAGCGAGTACACGCGCCCGTAGGATGCAAGGTCGAATTTGCCCGCAATCATATAGGGCAAGGCGGCAAATTTCGCGCCTGCGGACACTCCCAGGCAAAACGCCGCGCACACCACCATCCACACGGGAAGTTCCGGAAAGGTCAGCAATCCGCAGGCGCCCGCGCCAATGGTCAGGGCCACAAAAACCAGTCCCGGCGCCCACAGGTAATCGAGAAGGTATCCGGCGCCCACTCGTCCCACCACGATGAAAAGCCCGATCAGGCCGGTCAGCGCCGCGGCCTGCGCCCTTGCATAACCGGCGTCCTCAAGGATGGGGGCAAAGCTGGAAACCAGCCCCGAGAAACCGAAAGTCGCGCAGCAGAATGCGATCGCCATGATCCAGAAGGTACGGGACCGAACCGCCAGCCGGAAACCGGAGCTGGGCTTGACCTGACCCGTCCGGGCAGGCGCTTCGTTTTCATTGGACGGACGCTCGGGCTGCCTGCCCGGTTCATCCTTTAAACCCAGGACGAGGACAGGAACCCCCACCAGGAAAATGAGCGCCGAGATTCCGAAATAGCCCGCGCGCCAGTCGAAGTTCTCGATCAGGGTTGCGACAAAGGGCGGGAGTATCAGGGCCGCCAGTCCGCTTCCCGAAAGCAATATGCCAAGGGCCAGGCCACGCTTGCGTTCGAACCACCCGGCCACGAACCGTGTGAGCGCTATTGAGGAGGCGCCCATGCCAAGGACCGTTGCGAGCGACCAGGAAGCGTAATAACGCGGCAGCCAGTCGCTGCTCGTGCCGATGATCGCCATGCCCAGGCCATAGCCCACCGTGCCCCAGATCACCAGGGACCGGGCGCCGTAGCGATCGCAAAGCCATCCGACGAGCGGCGCCAGGCTGGCGGCGGTCATCGTGGCTATCGTATAGCTTAGGGCCACCTCGACGCGCGACCAGCCGAAGGCTTCCCCCAGCGGGATCGTAAACACGCCCACAAGGTAAATCGGGATGGTGCCGAAACTGAACACCTTGCCGACCAGGGCCGCACCCAGCGGCCGCCAGCCGCGGCGAAACTCGCTCCAGGGACTGCCGGGGCCCATCCGGGCTTTGTCAGTGCCCCGCGACGGGGCCGCGTCCCTTCTTCAGGAAAAGAAGCAACGCCGGGCCCAGCACCATCAGAACCATGGACAACAGAAGCACCTGGCGATACGAGCCCTGCGTATCAAAGGTGTAACCGAAGATCGGCGGGCTGATCGCGGTAATGACGGCGACGCTGATGACCAGCAGCGAGTACACGCGCCCGTAGGACTTGAGATCGAACTCGCGCGCGGTCAGGTACGACAACGCGTCCCATTCCCCGCCCGCGGACATGCCCAGGCAAAAGGCGGCGAAGACCACGATCCACAGAGGAAGTACAGGCAGCGTCAGCAAACCGCAGGTGATGCCTCCGGCGGCCATGGCCACAAAGGCCAGCCCGGGCGCCCACAGGCGATCGAGCAGATAGCCGACGATCAGCCTTCCCGCCATGACGAACAGGCCGATCAGCCCGGCCAGGGCCGCTGCCTCCTCCGCACCGTAGCCCCTGTCCTGGAGTATGGGTGCAAAACTGGAAATCAGGCCGGCGAGTCCGAACGTGGCGCAACAGAACGCAATCGACATCAGCCAGAAGGCGCGCGATTCCACCGCCAGCCTGAACCCGCTGCTGCGCCCGCCGTCCCCCTGCGTGGCAGGCGCATCGCCCTCATTCGCGGATCGCTGGAATTTCTGGCTGGGCGATTCCTTGAACCCGAAATAGATTACCGGCACGCCCACCAGCAAGATCGCTGCAGCCATCCCCAGATAGCCGGCCCGCCAGCTGAAGTTCTCAATCAGCGCGGCCACGAAAGGCGGCGCGGCGAAGGCAGTGATCCCGCTGCCCATCAGCATGATGCCGAGAGCCATGCCGCGCTTGCGCTCGAACCAGCCGGCCACGAACCGGGTAAGCACGATCGCCGAGGCGCCTACACCCAGTATGGTTGCCAGCGACCAGGACGCGTAATAGCGCAGCAGCCAGTCGCTGCTGGTCGCGATGATCGCCATGCCGAGTCCGTACCCGATAGTCCCCAACAGCACCAGCGTACGGGAACCGAAGCGGTCACACACCCAGCCCACGAGCGGCGACAGGCTGGCAGAGGTGAAGGTAGCGACCGTGAAGCTGAAGGTCACCTCAGCGCGCGACCAGCCGAAGGTCTCTCCCAGCGGAACCGTGAAAACGCCCACCACGTAGATCGGAATGGTGCCGAAGCTGAACGCCTTGCCGATCACGGCGGCCCCCAGGGGCTTCCACCCCCGGCGGAACTCATTCCAGGGACTGTCCGAACTCATTGGCGCAACATAAGCGCATACGCCCGGCGAAAGCAAGCGACCCGGCTTGCCCGCGCTAGGCCCAAACCGTCCAGCCCCTTAGAATACGCCCTCTTTGCCCTGGTTGACGCCAAAGTAGCTGTATCTTGAACTCCCCCGCCACTGCGCCCCCGACTGTCCCCTTCGCCCAGCGGCTGACCTGGGGCGCGGGCTCGCTGGCCACCATCGGCTATCTCAACGTGTTCACGGCGCTTGCGCTGTATTACCTGACGCTGGTCCTGAAGATGGATCCGGCGCTGGCGGGCCTGCTGATCACGCTGGCGCGGCTCATCGACGCCTTCAGCGACCCGTTGATGGGCTGGATCACCGACCACACCCAAACGTCCATGGGCCGGCGGCGCCCTTACCTGCTGCTGGGCGCGGTCATTTGCGGCGCCTCGCTGCCGGCGGTGTTTTCGATGCACACACTCTTCGGAGGCCTGCCGCCCGCCTGGGGCGCCGTATTGATCGTGCTGATCTTCTATTCGCTGGGCTTTACGATCTTCAACGTGCCCTATCTGACCATTCCGGTGGAAATGACCCGGAATCGAATCCAGCGCCTCAGCCTCATGAGCTACCGCTCGGCATTCATGATGGTGGGCGCCATGCTGGGGGCCGCAGCCGCCCCGGCGCTGGTGGAAGTGCTGGGCGGCGACACCGATCCCGGGGCCTATCAGAGCATGGGGCTCATGTTCGGTTGCCTGGTGTTGGTCTTCATGCTGATTCCCTTCTTCGGCACCCGATCCGCATTTGCGGCGCCGCTGGAGAAGCAGCCCAGTCTCACCCTGTGGCAGCAGGTGCGCACCGTTGCCGCCAACCGCCCCTTTGTCTTGCTGATCGGAGCCAAGTGCACCCAGTTCATAGCGCTGGCCGTGACTGGCGGCACCTCTGTTTTCATGTTCACGGTGGTTCTGAAGCAACCGTTTACGCTGCTTCCCTGGCTCGCGCTCGCCACGACCTTCACCATCCTTGCCAGCATTCCGTTCTGGAAATGGTGCGGGCAATTCATGACCAAGCGACGCGGCGTGCTGATCGGCGCGGCGGGAGAAGCCCTGGCCAGCCTGACGTGGCTGCTCGTGGGCCCGGAGTGGACCCGCGAGGCGCTGATCGTATTCCTGATGGCCCGAGGCGTTGTCGGCGGTTTCTTCGGATCCGCGATCCTCTTGTATTCCCAGACCATGTGGCTGGATACCATCGATTACGATCAGGAACGTACCGGGCTGAGACGGGAAGGCCTGTATACCTCGGTCTACGTGTTCGTCGAGAGGCTGGGCTACTCCGCCGGCCCGCTCCTTGTGGGCCTGTTTCTCGGGGCCTCGGGATTCGACTCCGACCTCGCGCCGGAGAACCAGCCGGCCAGCGCCGTAACGGCCGTGCTGATCTGCATGGTGGCCATCCCGGCAATCGCCCAGCTGGGCATGCTGTTCTTCGTCTGGCTCTACCGTCTTCCAGAGATAATTGACGGTGAAACAAGGATATAGACATTTGTATTAATACATTACATTAAATATATGAACACCAGCCATACTCGCAATCTCACTCTCGACGGTCAATCGTACCGCTATCACGACATCACTGCCCTTGGCGCCGACAAGGTGGGGAAACTGCCCTACTGCCGCAAGATCCTGCTTGAGAATCTTTTGCGGAACGCCGGCGGAAACGCTCCCGTGGACGGGCTGCTTGACGCGCTTACCGGCCAGTCCGAACTGGAGTTCAGTCCCGCCCGCGTCATACTGCAGGACTTCACCGGCGTGCCGGCGATCGTGGACCTGGCCGCCATGCGCGACGCCATGCAGTCCCTGGGAGGCGATCCCGACGCAATCAATCCCCTGGCGCCGGCCGAACTGGTGGTGGACCACTCGGTGCAGGTCGATCACTACGCCAGTCCCGACGCATTGGCCCGTAACAACGAGCTGGAGTTCGAGCGCAATCGCGAACGCTATTCCTTCCTCCACTGGGGCCAGCAGGCCTTCCGCGAATTGAAGGTCGTACCTCCCAATACAGGGATCGTTCACCAGGTCAACCTGGAACGGCTGGCGCGCGTGGTCTTCAGCGCCGAACACGACGGAGAGACTCTGGTTTACCCGGATACGCTGGTCGGCACGGATTCTCATACGACCATGGTCAACGGGCTCGGCGTGCTGGGCTGGGGTGTGGGTGGGATAGAAGCCGAGGCGGCGCTGCTCGGTCAGCCCATTACCATGCTTCCCCCGCCGGTGCTGGGCGTGCGCCTGCACGGCAGCCTTCGCCCCGCCGCCACCGCCACGGATCTGGTCCTTACGGTTACCGAGACGCTGCGCGAGAAGGGTGTCGTGAGCTGGTTCGTGGAGTTCTTCGGGGAGGGCCTGAACGGCCTTTCGCTGGCCGATCGAGCGACTCTGGCCAATATGTCTCCGGAATTCGGAAGCACATGTGCCATTTTTCCCATTGATGGCGAGACCATACGCTATCTCGAGCTGACCGGACGTGATCGCCGGCACGTGGCCCTGGTGGAAGCCTACGCCCGCGCGCAGGGCCTTTGGCGTGACAGCGGCAGCCGCGAACCGGAGTTCGACGATACGCTGGATATCGACCTGGACGCCGTCGTGCCGTCCATTGCGGGTCCCCGGCGCCCGCAGGACCGGATCCCGCTCACGCAAAGCAAGAAGGCCTTCGCCTCGGCGCTGAAGGAACGGGGCGGAACTCCCGTGCCCTATTCGGAAGAACGGCCCGGAGACGGCGCAGTGCTGATCGCGGCCATAACCAGCTGCACAAACACTTCCAACCCCTCGGTAATGATGGCTGCCGGCATGCTTGCGCGCGCTGCCCGCAAGCGCGGGCTCAAGCCGCCGGACTGGGTCAAGACCAGCCTTGCGCCGGGTTCCCGGGTGGTCACCCGTTATCTTGAGTCCGCGGGCGTCCTGGACGACCTGTCGGCGCTGGGCTTCGAGATCGTGGGCTACGGATGCACGACCTGCATCGGCAACTCGGGCCCATTGCGCGAGGACATCGCCCGTCATGTGGAGGAATCCGGCCTGGGCGGCTGCAGCGTGCTGTCCGGCAACCGCAATTTCGAAGGGCGGATTCATCCGCAGGTGTATTTCAACTACCTGGCCTCCCCGCCCCTGGTGGTGGCCTGGGCGCTTGCCGGACGCATGGACGTGGACCTCGAGAACGACCCCCTGGGAGTGGATTCCGGCGGTCAACCAGTCTATCTGAGCGATATCTGGCCGGACGCTGCCGAAGTCCAGGCTGAAGTGGCGAAGCATGTGCGCGCGGCGCAGTTCGAGGCGGGTTATGCCGGGGTGTTCGACGGCGACGAACGCTGGAATGCGCTGGACAGTCCGGCAAGCAGCCGCTATCCATGGAATGAGGACTCAACCTACGTTCGCCGTCCGCCGTTCTTCGACGGCATGCCGGCGCGGCCCGAAGAACCGCAGGCGGTAACCGCCGCCCGGGTCCTGGCACTGCTCGGCGACTCGGTCACCACCGACCACATTTCACCGGCCGGAGCGATCCCGGCGCGCTCGCCGGCCGGTCAATGGCTGAGCGAACAGGGCGTTGGCCCCCGTGAATTCAATTCGTACGGCTCGCGGCGCGGCAACCACGAAGTGATGCTGCGCGGCACCTTCGCAAACATCCGGCTGCGCAATCGCCTGGCAGGCGGCGTGGACGGCGGATGGACGCGGCTGCAGCCCGGCGGCGAGGTAATGAGCATCTACGACGCCGCGGTGCGCTACCGCGAGAAACAAACGCCTCTGGTGGTGCTGGCCGGCAAGGAATACGGTTCAGGCTCCTCGCGCGACTGGGCGGCCAAGGGCACGGCGCTATTGGGCGTGCGCGCGGTGATCGCCACCAGCTTTGAGCGCATCCACCGCTCCAACCTGGTGGGCATGGGCGTGCATCCGCTCGAGTTTCCGCAAGGGAAGGATGCTGCGAGCCTTGGACTGGACGGCAGCGAAGCGTACGACATCTCCGCGCCGAACGGCGCAAACGTGATGGTGCGCGCCACGCGCACCGACGGCTCCACGGTCGAATTCGCGGCGCGTTCGCGAATCGACACGCCGAAGGAGCAAGAATATTTCCGGCATGGAGGCATTCTTCCCTACGTGTTGCGCCGCCTGGCGGCCTGAGGTCCACGCGTGACGGGCCCGCCCATCCTCGCGGTGCGTGAGCTGGTCAAGAACTATGGACCGGTCCGCGCGGTTCGCGGCATCTCCTTCGACGTGCCGCGCAACTGCTGTTTCGGCCTGCTGGGACCCAACGGCGCCGGCAAGACCACCACCGTTGAAATCATCGAAGGCGTAACGCCCGCCACCTCCGGCGAGGTGCTGTACGAGGGCGAGAAGGCAGGGGCCGCGTTTCGCCAGGATTCCGGCGTGCAATTTCAGACAGCCGCGCTGCAGGACTTCATCACCGTGCGCGAGACCCTGGAAATGTTCCACCGTCTGTACCGGCGCCGCGCCGATATTGACCAGGTGATCGCCGACTGCGCGCTGGAAAAACTCGAAAAGCGCGACAACCGGAAACTGTCCGGCGGACAGCGCCAGCGACTGCTGCTGGCCATCGCGCTGGTGAACGATCCGAAGATCCTCTTCCTCGACGAGCCCACGACCGGCATGGATCCGCAGGCGCGGCGAAATTTCTGGGAGCTGGTGGAGCGCATCCGCGCGCGCAGCAAGACCATAGTGCTGACCACGCACTACATGGAGGAAGCGCAGGCACTGTGCGACGAGATCGTAATCATGAACGAGGGCGTGATCATCACGCAGGGCGCCCCGGACACGCTGCTGAAGGCGCATTACAAGGAAATCATCCTGGAACTGCCCGAGTCCGACCTGGAGGAACTGCCGCCGGAGTTTCCCTTTCACACCTACCGGCGCAACGGGCTGGTGGAGATTCACACCGATGACGCCAACGAGGCCATCACCCGCTTGAGCCGGGCAGGGGCGCCGCTCGGCCGCCTGAACATTCGTCCCTTTCGCCTGGAGGACCTGTTCCTGGACCTGACAGGAAAGGAGCTCAGATCATGATTCAGCGAATCCTCGCCATACTCCACGCTCGCAACCTGGAATTCCTTCGCGACAAGGCCACGCTCGGCTGGAACGTGGCCATGCCGCTGCTCCTGGTGGCGGGCATGGCGGCGATCTTCTCCGGCGGCGACCGCGCCGCTTACAAGGTCGGGCTGGTGCAGGCCGAACAGGAGATCAATACGGCCGCGCACCCCTTCCTCGAGACACGCTATTTCGACTTCATCGCCATGGACCAGGAGCAGGCGATCGAACAGGTCGCCAACCATCAGCTCGACCTGGCCCTGAACATGGACTCCGGAACCTACTGGATCAACCCGGAGTCGCCCGGCGGATACTTCGCCGAGCGCATGCTGGAAGCTTCATCGCGGGAAAGCGAATGGCTGCGCCAGCCGGCCAGCGGCGATCCGATCACCTATGTCGACTGGCTGGTTCCGGGAATCCTCGGCATGAACATCATGTTCAGCTGCCTGTTCGGCGTGGGCTATGTGGTGGTGCGCTATCGAAAAAACGGGTTCTTGAAGCGACTGAAGGCCACCCCGCTGCGGCCGGTGGAATTCCTGTCCGCGCAGATCATCTCACGCCTGATGCTGGCGATCTTCGTCACCCTGCTGCTCTACGGCGCGACGCGCCTGCTGCTGGACATCCGCATGGAGGGCAGCGGACTGGCGCTGTTCCTGGTGGCGGTGCTGGCTTCGATCAGCCTGGTGTCGATCGGGCTGGCCATGGCGGCGCGGGTGACAAGCGAGGAACTGGCGGGCGGGCTGCTGAACATGGTGACCTGGCCAATGATGCTGCTGTCCGGAGTGTGGTTTTCGCTGGCCGGCGCGCCCGGCTGGGTGCAGCAGCTATCGAACATCTTTCCGCTGACCCACGCGCTTACGGCTGCGCGCGAGATCATGCTGTACGGAGCGGGAGTGATGGACGTGCTGCCGCAACTGCTCATCCTTACCGGCATCACCGCCGCCTTCCTGACCATCGGCGCAACCATGTTCCGCTGGCGCGGCGCCTGACCCGATGCGGACGGAAATCGCCGGGGACGTCTTCACCGCATTGCATTCTGAGACAGCCCCGAAGGGAACACGCCAGTGAAGTTGGTTGATATTGGCGCCAACCTGGCGGACGCGTCGTTTGACGAAGACCGGCAAGCGGTAAAGCAACGCGCCATTCAAGCCGGCGTGCAGCACATGATCGTGACCGGGACGGGGCTGGAAGAATCGGAGCGGGCGCTGTCCCTGGCGCAGGAGGACTCGGAAACATTGCGGTGTACTGCCGGAATTCATCCACATCTGGCTACCCAATGGACGGATTCGCCCCAACGGGCCCGGCAGAGGCTGGGCCGGGTGCTTAACAATAATCTGGCGGTGGCGGGGGGCGAGTGCGGCCTGGATTATTTTCGCAACCTGTCGCCGCCGGAAAAGCAGCGTGCCGCTTTCGCGGGCCAGCTTGAACTGGCGGTCGAGCACGGCAAGCCGGTTTTTCTCCATCAGCGCGAAGCGCACGACGACTTTCTGGCAATCCTGAAGGAACATGAGCTCCGCGAGGCCGGTGGCGTAGCACATTGTTTTACCGGCGGGCCGGAGGAAATCGAGAGCTACCTGGAACTGGGGCTGTATATCGGAATTACCGGGTGGATATGCGACGAACGCCGCAACCAGGACCTCTTGCGAGCGATTGCCGTGCTGCCGCCGGACCGCGTGCTTCTGGAAACCGACAGTCCCTACCTCCTGCCCCGCCATCCCTACGTCAAGCCCACGAAAAAGCGCCGCAACGAACCCGAGTTCCTGCCGTATGTCGCCCTGGCCCTGGCCCGGCGCATGAACGTGGACGCGGAAGAACTGGCCACCGCCAGCCGCCGCAACACGCACGCGCTTTTCGGTTGGCCCGCGCCCGAAACGGCGCAGACCGGCTCCCCATAGCGTCAACAGGCCCCAGGACATCATGCTCCGCCAGGACCGCTTCCGAAATATTGCCATCATCGCCCACGTGGACCATGGCAAGACCACGCTGGTTGACAAGCTGCTGCGGCAGTCGAGCACCCTGGATTCCCGCGCCGTGCTGCCGGAGCGGGCGATGGACAGCAATGACCTGGAACGCGAGCGCGGTATCACGATTCTGTCGAAGAACACCGCGCTCTCCTGGCGCGATTGGCGTATCAATATCGTCGACACGCCGGGGCACTCGGATTTCGGCGGCGAGGTGGAGCGGGTGTTGTCCATGGTGGACAGTGTGCTGCTGCTCGTTGATGCCGTGGAGGGTCCGATGCCGCAGACTCGCTTCGTTGCGCAGAAAGCTTTCGCGCGCGGCTTTACCCCGCTGGTGGTCATCAACAAGATCGACCGGGACGGTGCACGCCCGGACTGGGTAATGGAGCAGACATTCGAGTTGTTCGATCGACTGGGCGCGACCAATGAGCAACTCGACTTTCCGGTGATCTATGCGTCCGCGCTCAAGGGCTATGCCAGCACCGACCCCACGGCCAGAAGCGGCGACACAAGCCCGCTGTTCGAGGCGATCGTCAAGCATGTCCCGCCTCCCGATGTCGATGCGGATGGGCCGCTGCAACTGCAGGTTTCAAGCCTCGACTACGATGCTTACGTCGGCGTGCTGGGGATCGGCCGGATCTCTCGAGGCGTCGCGGACCTCAACCGCCCGATCACCGTGGTCCAACCCGGCGGCTCGGCACGCTCCGGGCGGCTCCTTGAACTATTCGGGTTCGAGGGCCTGGAAAAGAACCGGGTGCAGCAAGCGGGCGCCGGCGACATCGTGGCCTTCAGCGGTATCGCCGACCTGAAGATTTCCGAAACCATCTGCGACCAGGACCGTCCCGAACCGTTGCCTGCCTTGCAGGTGGATGAGCCCACCATCAGCATGACATTTCAGGTCAACAAGTCGCCGTTCGCCGGGCGAGAGGGAAAATACCTGACAAGCCGCCAGATCCGCGAGCGCCTTGAGCGCGAACTGAAACACAACATCGCACTACGGGTCGAGGGCACCGCCGACCCGGACAAATTTCGCGTTTCCGGCCGTGGCGAACTGCACCTGTCGATACTGATCGAGACGATGCGTCGGGAGAGCTTCGAGCTGGCGGTTTCGCGCCCCGAGGTGATTGAGCGCGAAATCGGCGGCGCGCTGTGCGAACCCTGGGAGCGGCTGACCGTTGACTTCGGCGAAGCCTACCAGGGCGCTGTCATGAGCCGCCTGGCCGAACGCCGTGGCGAACTGTTGGATATGGCCCCGGATGGGCGCGGGCGGGTACGCCTGGACTACCTGATCCCGGCCCGCGGGCTGATCGGCTTTCGGACCGAATATCTGACCGCAACCGCCGGAACCGGCCTGCTCTACCACGTGTTCGAGCGCTACGATCGGTGCGCGCCCGGCGAGATTGGCCAGCGCAACAATGGCGCCATGGTGTCGATGGTGAACGGCAAGGCCCTGGCGTATTCGCTGTTCAAGCTCCAGGAACGGGGGCGCTTGCTGATCGGCCACGGCGAGGAAGTCTATGACGGCATGATCGTGGGCGTGAACAAGCGTAGCGCCGACCTCCCGGTCAACCCCACCAAGGGCAAGCAACTCACCAACATTCGCGCCGCGGGATCCGACGAGAACCTCATTCTGACCCCCCCGCTGCGTCTGACCCTGGAGCGGGCCCTGGAGTTTATCGACAGCGATGAACTCGTGGAGGCAACACCGGGCAATATCCGCTTGCGGAAAAAGCTCCTGACCCAGGGAGAGCGCCGCCGCGCCAGCCGGCAACGGGCCTGACCTTTCCGGCTAGTCGCGGAAATGCAAGTCAGCAATAGAATCTGCACAGCTTTTCAACGGGAGTTCCCCATGAGCGAAGAAATCATCCTCTACACGAACCCCATGTCGCGCGGACAGATCGCGCGCTGGATGCTGGAGGAAGTCGGCGTCGAATACCGCACCGAGGTGCTGCAGTACGGTCCGGAGATGAAATCGGAGAGCTTCCTGGCCATCAATCCCATGGGCAAGGTCCCGACAATCCGGCATCGGGGCGTCGTGGTTACGGAAGCCGCCGCAATCTGCGCCTACCTGGCCGATGCCTTTCCCGAAGCCGGACTGGCGCCTCCGCCGGGCGAGCGCGGCGCCTACTACCGGTGGATGTTTTTCGCCGCCGGACCCCTTGAAGCGGCAACCATCAACAACGCTTTCAAGTTCGAGGTCCCCCCGGAGCGCGAGTCCATGATCGGCTACGGAAGCTTCGAGGCGGTCCTCGACACGCTCGAAGCCGCGGTAAGCACAAGCGAATTCATTGCGGGAGCCAGATTCAGCGCAGCCGACGTGTACGTGGGATCGCATCTCGGCTTCGGCTTCCAGTTCGGTTCGCTGGAAAAGCGCCCGGCCTTCGTGGACTACTGGTCCCGGCTCGAGAACCGCCCGGCCCGGCTACGCGCCATCGCAATCGACAACGCACTAATGCCGCAATCTAGCCAAGAAAGGGAGTGAGTGCGGCAAGCTCGGCCGGTATCTCCTCGTGGCTGGAACGGCGCGAGAGCAGTTCTTCAAGTTGCGGTGGTGGTGCAACCGTAGTCCCGATCAGCGGTTCGACCACGGTTTCGAACTTCGCGGGATGGGCGGTGGCGGCGATGACCCAGTCGCCGTCCGGCGCGCCGGCGTCGGCGAGCCAATCGCGGCAGGCGTCCACCCCGGCGGCGGTATGAGGGCATAGCACCGCGCCGGAGTCCTCGTGTTCGCGGCGGATTCGGCGGCGAATCCGCTCATCGTCAACGCTTGCGGCGCTGACGGCGGCGCGGATTCGCTCGACATCGCCCTCGAAGTGGTGGCGAAGCCGCTCCATGTTGCTGGGATCACCCACGTCCATGGCGTTGGCCAGCGTGCCTATGCTTTCGCGGCCGCGGTATTCGCCGCTGGAAAGGTAGTCGCCGATCGTGCGGTTGGCGTTGGTCGTCAGCAGGATGCGGCCGATGCCCGCGCCCATCTCGCGCGCCCACAGGCAGGCCACGCCGTTGCCCATGTTGCCGGTGGGGACGACGAAATGGCTCCCTTCGCCCGCCTTGAGCGCGGCCCAGGCGTGATAGGCGCTTTGCGGGAGCAGCCGCCCAAGATTGATGCTGTTGGCCGAACCCAGCCGCACCCGCTTGCGCAGCCGGGTATCGGCGAAGGCCTGCTTGACGAGACGCTGACAGTCGTCGAACGCTCCGTGCACGGCGAGCGCCTGGACATTCTCGTCCCAGCAGCCCAGGTGGTGCTCCTGGCGCGGCGAAATCCGGCCCTTTGGAAAGAGCACGACCACGCGGATCTTGTCCCGGCCGGAAAACGCCGAGGCCACGGCCGCGCCGGTATCGCCCGAGGTGGCGACCAGTATGGTCAGCGGCTGTGAAGATGCGGGCTCGTCGACGAGGATGCGCTCCAGGCAGGCCGACAGGAACCGCGCTCCGTAGTCCTTGAACGCCGCCGTCGGCCCGTGAAACAGCTCCAGCAATTGCAGTCGCGCGCCGTTGCCGGCCGGCGACAGGTCCACCAGTGGAAGCGGACAGGCGAAGGCGTCGGCGCAGATTTCCGGCAAGGCGCCGGCCAGGGACGATCCCTCGAAATAGGGAGCCAGCAGGCGCTGGGCCAACTCCGCCGGAGTGGTGGATTCCGCCAGCGCCCCGCGTTCGAAGATGGCCAGGCGCTCGGGTACATACAAGCCGCCGTCCGGCGCGGTGCCGGTCTGCAGCACGGCTTCGAGCCCGGCGGGGCCGCTGCCGCGGGTGCTGTAGAACGCAGCCATCGGAAATTCGGCTAGCGCGGCGCGCCCAGCATCCGCGCCAGGCGCAGCAGGTCCGCGAAAATACCGCCGGCAGTCACCTCCGGCCCCGCTCCGGGCCCCTGAACCACCAGCGGACTGTCGCTGTAGCGGGCCGTGCGGAACAGGAACATGTTGCTGGTGAGATGCAGGCGGGCAAAGAGGTGGTCCCTGGGCAGCGTCTCCAGCCGCACGGACGCCCGGCCTTCACTGTCCAGCCTTCCGACGTAACGAAGAACACAGCCCTCTTCCTCGGCCTGCTCAAGGCGCCGCCGCATGTCGCCGTCATAACGACCCAATCCCTCGAGAAACTCCTCGACCGTGGCTTCCGACAGCTCTTCCGGGGCCAGGCTCTCCACTTCCACATCGGCCAGGTCCATGCGCAGGTTCAGTTCCCGGGCCAGGATCAGCAGCTTGCGCGCCACGTCCATGCCGCTCAGGTCTTCCCTGGGGTCAGGCTCCGTATAACCCGCGTCGCGGGCCTCGCGCACGACCTGCGAAAAATCCGAATCGGCGTCCAGCGCGTTGAACAGATAGGCCAGTGTCCCGGAGAAAATGCCTTCCACGCTGAGCACCTCGTCGCCGGTGGCGATCAGGTCGCGCAGGGTCTCGATCACCGGCAGCCCGGCGCCCACGTTGGTCTCGTACAGCATGTGCACGCCGTTTGCGCGGCGTAGTTCGTGAAGACTTTCGTAGGCCTGGTGAGGCGCGCTCTGCGCGCGCTTGTTGGGCGTCACCACGTGGATTCCTGCGCGGAAGAAATCGGCGTAGCGGTCGCTGATCGACTCGCTGGCCGTACAGTCCACGATCACCGCATGCGGCAGGTGATCGGGGTTTACATGCGCGCTGAACCGCTCGAGGTCCAGTGTTTCGCCGTCATCAGCCAGCGCCTTGCGCCAGCTGCCCGGATCCAGGCTGCGAGACGCCAGGTGCATGTGGCTTGAATTGGCGATTGCCCGCACCCGGAAGTCCAGGTTGAAATTCTCCCGCAACTGGTCCGCGGCCCGGGCAATCTGGTCCAGCAGTTCGGCGCCGACGTTGCCCACGCCGATCGCCCCCAGCGAAAGCGTGGTATGCGAAAGGTAAAACCCGCCATGCGCGGCGCGCAGCGCCCGGGTCGCGCTGTCGCCGGTCACCACGGCGGATATGTTGCGTTCCGATGATCCCTGGGCAATCGCAATAACATTGACTCCGGCGCGTCCCAGGACGCTGAAGAACCGGCCGGCCACCCCGGGAATGCCGACCATGCCGTCGCCCACCAGCGCCAGCACGTTCACGCCGTCATCCCTGGTCACCCTGCTGACCTGCCCCAGGCCCATTTCCTGGGCGAAGGCATCGCGGGTGACCTTCTCGGCCCGGTCGGCATGCGCCTGCGGAATCGCGAAGGTGATCGAATGCTCCGAACTGGCCTGGGTAATCAACAGCACCGAAACCTGTGCCTTGCTCAGCGCGTTGAACAGCCGGTCGGCAGTCCCCGGCACGCCGATCATGCCGGAGCCCTCCAGGCTCAGCATCGTGGCGTTCTCGATCATCGTGATGCCCTTCACCGGCTCGTTTCGATCGCCCTCGGCGGAAATCAGCGAGCCCCGCAGTTCCGGCCTGAAGCTTGAGCGAATCCACACCGGGATCTTCTTGCTCACGACCGGACCCATGGTCTGTGGATGGATCACCCGGGCGCCGAAATAGGCCAGCTCCATCGCCTCGTTGTAGGACAGTTCGCGGATCACGTGCGCCTCCGGAACTCGCGCGGGATCGGCGCTCATGACGCCTTCCACGTCAGTCCAGATGGTGAGCGATTCGGCGTCCAGCAGCGCGCTGAATATCGACGCCGAGAAATCACTGCCGTTACGACCCAGGGTCATCTGCAGTCCGCGTCCGTCACGAGCAATGTATCCGGTGACCACGCGAACCGGAGTGGCATCGTCCTTGAGAATACGCTTGAGGTGCTGACCGGAAGCCTCCCAGTCCACCACCACGCCCAGTTCTCCCGGCTCCACGCGCAACACGTCACGCGCGTCCAGCCACCCGGCGTGCCGGCCGGCCGCCGCCCCCTGCTCGCTGATCCGCGCCGCCAGCAGGCGCGCCGACCACAGTTCCCCGCATCCCGATACGAGCGCCTCCATTCGTGGCCCCGCCGATCGGATCAGCACGGCCGAATGAAGAATATCCGCCACGTCGCGGCACTCCGCGGCCTGCGCGTCGAGCAGCGCGCCGCGCCGTTCAGGATCCGAAATCAACTCTTTCGCGACCGCGGAATACTGGTCCCGAAGGGCATCCAGGGCGCCCTGCCACTCGTCGTCGCCGGAAATTGCGCGGTCCAGCAGCGCAAACAAGGAGTTGGTCACGCCCTGCATGGCCGACACCACCACGGCGACCTGCGCCGCCGGATCGCCCAGCACGATTCGCGCCGCGCGCTCGAAACCGCGCGCGTCAGCCAGGCTGCTGCCACCGAATTTATGAACAGTCCAGGTCATGGGAAAAGCTCTATGCCGTCGCCGCTGCAAATCACCGCGATCCGGCCAGGGGCGCAATTATTGCAGCAGAAACAGCGCCAGGCCAGGCCAGAACGAGACTATGACCAGTGCAATCAGCATGAGTGCAAGAAACGGAAGCACCGCCCGGCATATCTCCCCGAACGACTCGTTGAACGCGGTCATGGCCACAATGATGTTCAATCCCATGGGCGGTGTGAGGTAGCCCATCTCCAGGTTCACCACCATCATCACGCCGAAATGCACGGCGTCCATGCCCTGGGCGACCGCGATGGGCTGAAGCAGCGGAGACAGGATCAGAATCGCCGAGCCGATGTCCATGAAGCATCCGACAAGCAGCAGGAAGGCGTTCATCAGAAGGATGAAACCGGGAAGCGAGTCAATGCGCGCCGTGAGCCATTCCACGGCCATGTCCGGAACCTGCTCGTAGGTCAGGAATACGTTTAGCGCCAGCGCCATCATCAGGACCGGAAACAGCGAACCCATCAGCCGCGTAGTGCTGGTAAAGACGTCGATGACATCCTTGAAACGCATTTCGCGGTGAATCACGATTTCGACGAAGAAGCCATAAACCACGGCGATGGACGCGGACTCGGTAGCAGTGAAAAAGCCGCTGTAGATACCTCCCAGGATGATGACCGGCATCAGCAGTGACCAGATCCCCTCCTTGAACGCAGCCGCGATATCGGGAAAGTGCCACCCGCCCAGCCGGAAGCGCCAGTTGCGGGTGATTGCATAGGCACTCATGAAGCCGGTCAACAAGAGGGCAGGCCCTATGCCGGCAATGAACAGCTCGGAAATCGAAGTCTGTGTCATGACGCCGTACAGAATCAGGGGAATGCTGGGCGGCACGACGATGCCGAGAGTGCCGGCGGCGCACAGGGCGCCGAGGGCAAAGCGTTTGCTGTATCCGGCATCCAGCAATGCCGGATACATCACCGCGCCAATGGCCAACAGGGCCACGGTGCCTGAACCGGTCACGGCGGCGAACATGGCGCATGACAGGACCGTGGCGATCGCAAGGCCGCCGGGGATCGGCGCCGAAAGCGCCCGCGCCAGGCGGATCAGTCGGCTCGCGATGGCGCCCCGGGCCATTACTGCCCCGGCGAGCAGGTACATCGGGATCGACAGCAGCACGTCGCGATTGAGACCGTCCCAGCCGTCGTTGATGATGTTCTGTATCTGCCCGTCGCCCCAGAACCCATAAGCCAGCCCGGCGGCGACGCCCAGTACGACCAGCAGGTTCTGCCGCAGCGCCAGCAGCACCAGCGCCGCGGCCGCGATGCTCAGCGCGCCAATCACGATTTCAGCTCCGTTTGCGGATTGGCCAGCGCGCCCTGCTCCGGCGGCTTGAGGTCCGGCCATCGTGCGTACAGCCCGTGGCGCAGCGTCGCGAGCGCAAAGACCAGCGGAATTACGCCCTGAATGGGCCACACGATGATGCGCAGGACCACGGAACGCACGTCCAGCAGGTAGGTCTCCCGCACGAGGTCGAACGCCACCACGGTGAACACCAGGCAGAAGAGCGTCATCAGGACTTCGCTGAAATGATCCAGAAACGGCCCCCAGGATTTTGGAAGCCAACCGTCGGCAAACCGCGGCCTGAGATGCGAGTTCGCGGCGGAGGCCAGACCGATGCCGAACATCACCTTGATGATGTTTGCGTACACGCCGATCTGTCGCGCCCAGTACAGGCCGGACCCGCTGATCACTCGAATCGCCACGTCGCTGAAGATCACCACCACGAGCAGGGCGAAAGCGGCGCAGGCAATGGCCCGCTCCACCTGGTACAGGACAGCAAGAAAGCGCCGTGCGTCGTCCTTCACCGCAGATTCCTCCTCGTCACCATCGACACAACACTAGTTCAGGTCGCGCGCGACGCGCAGCCCCACCCGGGCGCTGCGAAGCCAGTACGGCGCCCAGTCACGCTTCGCGGACCGGACGTACCAGGCCTTGGCCTGCCAGGCGCCCCCGCGTATCAGCCGCTCGTTGCAATCCTCGCTGGCGGATTCCCCCGCGCTCGGGACCGTGTACATGCATCCATCCACCCATTCCCAGACATTTCCCAGCATGTCGTAAACCCCATAGCGGTTGGCCGGAAATCTTCCGACAGGCGCTGTAAGCGGATACCCGTCCCGGCAGGGAAAGAAATGGCTGTCCGCGGCGGAGGGATCTGCTTTCAGGTAATCGGCGGCATCCAGATCCATCACGTTCGCAAAAGCGCACGCTACGCGGCGGTTTGATACGCCGATGCCGTCCCAGGGCCGCGCGGCCTGGGTCCGGCTTCTGGCGACATACTCCCATTCCTCGTCCTTCAGCAGCCGGTACGGCTTTCCGGTCTTCTCGGCCAGCCACTCAGTATAGGCCTGTGCATCGGTGAAACTCACACATACAACGGGTTCGTCCGGACTCTGCGGAAAACCCGGATTCGACCAGGACCACACGGAGCCGCGCGCGCCCCATTGATTCGCCTGAAAGTTCCAGGTAATGCATTGCCATTGGGTTTCGTAGCCCTCCTCGGCAACGAAAAGGGAAAACTGCGCGCGGGTCACTTCGGTGACGGACACGGCAAACGCCGCGTCCACGCTGGCAGGTTCCTGGGGCGTCTCGTTGGCTGCGTCCCGCAAAGGCGTACCCTCCCCAAGCGCTTCCCCCGGCGGCGAACCCTTGATGAACCGCCCCGGCGGAATGACCACCATCCGCGGACAGTTGAGACAATCCTCGAATACCTGACCGGGCTGGTAGCCATCAGGTCGGCCGTCCCCGGCGAGAACCGGGCCCAGAAGCGTCACCTGGCCGATCAGGAACGCGAACGGCAGAATTCCGGGACGGAAACCGGCAGGCACCCTCAGCGCCCGCGGATGGCGCGTGTTTCCTCAAGCTCGGGTTCCGCTACGCGCCGCAGATGAAATTCGAAGGTATCGTGCTTGCGGTCGGCAAAGTGAGGAACGCGGTAGAGCGCGGACATGCCTTCGAGGATTCGCGAAATACGGATGGGCCCCACGTCCATGGTCTCGAAGCCAAGATCGCCGGCCAGGTCCATGACCCAATGCTTGGATGCCTCATCGTTCCCGGCCACCATTACCGTAACCGGGCCGTGGGCGCGCGCTGGATCGAGCACGATGTGAAATCCCACGGTATTGAATGCCTTCACGACCCGGGCGCCCGGCACCGCGTCCTGCACCATTTCGCCCGAGGACGTCCCGGCGACCGGCTGAGGCAATCCCTCCGGGCCCTCCTGCACCGCATTGCCGGCATCGATGACCAGCTTGCCGGACAGGTGCGGGGCAAGCCGCTCCACCACATCTTCGGCGGCGAAGTAGGGAACTGCCAGAAATACGATTTCGCCGTCCGCGGCGGCTTCCTCCTGCGTCTTGGCGCTGGGTTTCCCCTGCGTGCGGTCCAGCAGGTTCCGTATCCGCTCACTGCCCGGATCGCGCGTGCCGTAGACGATGGTGTGTCCGAGTTCCGCCATGCGGGGCCCGATGGACCCGCCCATCATGCCCGTGCCAATGACGGCGATGGTCTCGGCATGAACCGCCGGAGCGGCCGTCATCAACGCGACGATTACTGCCGGTAGAGTCAGTTTCTTCATTGCAAGCCTCTTGCGATTCCATCCAGTTTCCGATTCAGGTCCCGGCCCGCGTGGACCGGCCCCAACGCTGCGCCATCTTAACGCCTGCGTAAAACTGAAGGGACAACGCGAAAGTCGGCTGTTTCGCCGAGCGGGGCGCAAATGCCCGGCACCGGCGCGTGGGTACAATTGCCCTCTTTTTCCCCGGAGGGAGACCCCCTGATGTCAGATACCATGCGCGCCATCGTCGCCGAAGCGCCCGGCGGCCCCGAATCACTGCAAATGAAGGAACTGCCCATTCCCTCTCCTGGCGAGGGCCAGGTACGGATACAGGTCGCCTACGCACCGCTCAATCCGCTGGATACGCACGCGCGAGCCGATCGGATCAAGTGGATGCATCCTGGTTTCCCGTTCGTGCCCGGATACGAGTACTCGGGAAGGGTCGTGGAAACCGGCGATGGCGTTGACTCGACGCTGAAGGGCAAGCGCGTGGCCGTCAATGGCCAGTGGAACGGCAACGGCGAATTCGCCATAGCCCGCGCTGCCGGCCTGGTGTCGATCCCGGACCGCTTCAACTACCAGTTGGGATCGACCTTCTCGACCTGCGCGCCCACGTCCTGGCACCTGGTGCACTCGGCGGGACGGGTCCAGCCCGGCCAGACGGTCGTCGTGCATTCCGCGGCCGGCGCGGTCGGCATCATGACGACACAGATCGCCAAGGAGGCCGGAGCCACGGTGATCGGACTGGTAGGTGGCGGGAAAAAAGGCGAATGGGCCAGGCAGTTCGGCGCCGATCACATGCTCGACTACCGCTCCGAGGAATGGCCCGCGCAGGTCAAGGAAATCACCGGGGGCCGCGGCGCCGACGTGATCATCGACGGCGTGCAGGGTCCCAATGCGGCCCGCAACTACGACGCCTGCGCGCCGCTGGGCAACGTGATCTATATCGGCGCGATGGGCGGCCTGGCCCCCCCGGCCGACCTTTCCCTGCTTATCGGCAAGAGCATCAGCGTTACCGGCTTTGTACAGTTCTTCCACCAGGCCCGCACCCGGCAGGCGGAAGACGCCGAAATTGAGGAAAAGCTTGCCACCGGCCAATGGCGCATTCCGATCGAGCGGGTTGCCGGCCTGGACGAAACGCCAGCCATGCATGCGGCCTTCGAGAACCGCGAGTTGTACGGCCGGACCCTGATCGAGGTCGGCGGAGAGGACGTCTGACAATCCTCGGCCGTATCACCGCCCTCTCGCGGCCTTTCCGGCGACGGGAAGGCTTATTGCTGGCGGCGCTGCTGGTAGCGGCCTGCGGGGGCGATTCCGGCCCGCAGGAGGACGACGGCCGGCGGCTGGTGGTAATCGGCGCTTCCGGCGCCATCGACACGCCCTGGCATGACGGCTGGAGGCGCTTCGAACGCCGCGTCTACGAGGCCGAATACCCGGGGCTGGAACTGCAGATGTCGGTGAACGGTCAGCTCGGGACCGAGGAAACCATTCTCGCCCAGGCCCGGCGCGGACGGATCCAGTATGCGGGAACCTCTCTGCACGGCATGTCCAGCGTAGTGCCCGAGCTGAGCGTGATTCTGGCTCCGTATCTCTTCGACAGCTACGAGGAAGTTGACTTCGTAACGGACAACTACCTGACCCCGGTCTTCACCGAAATGCTGGCGGAACGCGGCCTGACATTCATACAGTGGAGCGAGGTGGGCTGGAACCACATCTACTGCCGCCAGCCCAGGGTCGAACCCGGGGAATTCCGTGGAGTAAAGATGCGTGCTTCCACCGCGATCGCGCCCCAGGTGTTTACCAATTCCATCGGCGCCGACAACATCCCCCTGCCCTTTGACGAGACCCTGCCCGCCCTTCAGACCGGCCTGATCGAGTGCGGCCAGAGCGGCGCCGGCCAGTATCTGCTCTCCGGCATTGCCGGCGAGGCGCCGCACTACACGCTGACCGGGCACGCCTACGACTCCGGCGTGCAGTTCGCGAACTCGCAATGGTATGACTCCCTGCCCGAGGAAGTGCGCCAGGTGCTGGCGAACGCCCTGGACGGCCAGCAGGAGAACCGCGACATCGTGCGGGAAGTCATTGCCGGCCAGGAACGCGAATGGCAGGAAGCCGGCCGGGTTACCTTCTACATCCTGACCGCGGAACAGCAGGCCCGGTGGCGCGAAGCCGCGCAGGGCTCGCACCGGAAGCTGATCGATCGCATCGGCGGCCGTGCGCAGGAGATATACGACCTGATCCAGGTCGGCAAGGCGGATTTCGCGGCCCGCCGGGAGAAAGCGACATGAGCATTCGCAACGAGGTCATGGCCCTGGACATCCCGCCGCTGCCGCGGGAGGAACTTGCGGAAGACATGCGTGATTATTTCGCGCTGTGCGAGGAAAAGCTGGGCTTCGTGCCCAACGTGCTCACCGCCCATTCCTTCAGCAGCGAAAAGCTCCGCGTCTTCCGCGACATCTACGACGAGCTGATGCTGGCCGACTCGGGGTTGAACAAGCTGGAGCGGGAAATGATCGCCGTGGTGGTGTCCTCGGCCAATCATTGCCTGTATTGCCTGGTCGCCCACGGCGCGGCCGTGCGCAAACTGTCGGGAGACCCGCTGCTGGGCGAGGTGCTGGTGATGAACTACCGCGAGGCGGAGATAACGCCGCGCCAGCGGGCCATGCTGGACTTTGCCTGGAAGGCCACCGCCAGCCCGCAGGAGACCGGCGCGGAAGACCGCGCGCGGCTGCGCGAGGCCGGATTCAGCGAACGGGACATCTGGGACATCGCCAACGTCACCGGCTTTTTCAATTTCAGCAACCGCGTGGCCATGGCCACCGGCATGACACCCAATCCCCAATACCACCAATTGGCGCGCGAACCCGGCGAAGACCGGTCATAGTGTCGTGTCACGCACCAGGGAGAAAACTCGAATGAAACTGAGATTACTGGGCGCAAGCAGCTTGCGCGTTTCCGAACTGTGCCTGGGCACCATGACCTTCGGCGGCACCGCCCACCTGTATGCCGACGAGGAGGACTGCCGCGCCGTATACGACGCCTACCTCGCGGCGGGAGGAAACTTCATCGACACGGCCGACATGTACGGCATGGGCGCCAGCGAAAGCATGCTGGGCCGCTTTATGGGCGAGGACCGCAGGCGGATCATCCTGGCCAGCAAGTACTCGATGAACACCGATTCCGCCGACCCCAATGCCGGCGGCAATCACCGCGCCAACCTGGTCCGCTCTCTGGAAGGCAGCCTTGAGCGGCTCAAGACCGACTACCTGGACCTCTACTGGGTGCACGCCGCCGACGGCATGACCCCGCCGATGGAGATCATGCGCGCGCTGGACGACCAGGTGCGCCTGGGCAAGATCCTGCACATCGGCATTTCCAACGCGCCTGCCTGGTGGGTGGCGGCGATGAACGCGGCGGCCGAGCAGCGCGGATGGACGCAATTCACCGCCTTCCAGCTGCAGTACAACCTGGCTGAGCGCACCATCGAAAACGCATTCTTTCCGCTGGCGAAGTTTCAGAACATGGCGATTACCGCCTGGAGCCCGCTGCTCTTCGGCGCGCTGACCGGGAAGTACACCGTCTCGAAGGACGGCAGCGTGGAGGGAGAAGGACGCCTGGGCGGACCCATGGGTTCGCGCATGCTGACCCCGCACAACCTGAAGGTAGCTCAGGGCCTGCAGAAAGTGGCGGACCGCCTGGAAGCCGCGCCGGCGACGGTCGCGCTGGCCTGGCTGCTGCAGCGTCCCGCGCCGGTCATTCCGATCGTCGGCGCACGCAACCTGAAGCAGTTCGGGCAGAACCTGAGCTGCGTGGACCTGGAGCTGGACGCGGAGACTCTGGCGGAACTGGACGCCCTTTCGCCGCCCGCCCCGACCTTCCCCGAATCGCTTCTGGCGATGCCTCCGCTGCGGACCATGGTGCACGGCTCGGCGCTGGTCGACCGGCTCGTGCCCTGGAACACGGACTGAGCACCCGAACTGCCACGGCGCCCCCGGCGCCATGATCTCCCAGCGCATACGCGTGTGCTGGGGAACCGGCGCGCTGGGCGTCGCACTGCTGATGAACGCAATCGGCGTTCTGGCGCTGTTCTACATGGTCAACGTACTGGGCATCGCCCCGGCGCTGGCTGGATCGTTGATCTTCCTTACCAAGCTGCTGGACGTAATCAGCGACCCCGTAGTGGGCAGCTGGAGCGACCGCATCAAATCTCCCAGAGGCCGCCGGCGTCCGTTCCTTTTGGCCGGCGCCTTTGTATCGACCTGCTCCTTCATACTCATTTTCACCACGCCGATCTTTGCACAGCAATGGCTGACGGCGGCATATATTTTCACCGCGCTGATCGTGTACACCTTCGGCTACACGCTGTTCAACGTTCCGTACATGGCCATGCCGGCGGAAATGACCGACAGTTATCACGAACGCTCGGCCATTCACGGTTACCGCATGGTGTTCATCGCCAGCGGTATTTTTCTTGCAACCTCCGTTCCGCCCCTGTTGCAGGAGCGGCTTGGACCCTACAACTGGGTCACCTACGCGGCCGTGGGGGCAGGCGGCGGAGCCATCATTCTTGTCTCGATGCTGACGACCTACTTCGGCACCGCAGGGGCGCGGTTTACCGACGCCGGCATCGAGCGAATCAACGTGTTCCGGCAGTTCAGCCCCATCCGCAGGAATCCGCATTTTCTGCTGCTCATAGCGGTCAAGGCAGCGCAACTGGTCGGAATCGCGGCTTCGCAGGCAACGATCCTGTTCTTTGTCCAGCACTACCTGCGGATGCCGCTCGCCATCCTCTTCTGGTACGGAGTCGTCTTCACCGCCATGTCGATCGTCGGCACTCCGATCCTGGTCGCGATATCGAAACGCATCGGCAAGCGTGAGACCTACTTCCTGGCCGCTCTTTGTTACGTTATCGCCGTGTCGAGCTGGATGCTGGCCGGACCCGGGGAACCCTTGCCGGCGATCCTGGCGCGGGCGGCAATCATTGCGATCGCCGGCAGCGGCAACATCGTAATGGCCATGTCGATGCTGACGGACACCATCGAGTACGATGCGCGCAGGACGGGAGTACGGCGCGAAGGGGTTTACACTGCCGTCTACAGCTTCGTGGAGAAATTCACTTTTGCCCTGGGCCCGCTCATCATCGGCCTGGCCCTGCAGTTTGCGGGTTTTGACCGGGACCTTCCGGACGACGCGCTGCAAACGCCCGAAGTCGGCAGGGCGCTGCTGTTGGGAATGTCCTACATACCAACCGCGATGGGCCTGACCGCAATGTTCATTCTGAGCCGTTATCGCCTCACCAGGGCACAACTCGAACAAATGGAGCACGCAAAGTCATGAAGAACACCCTGCAACCGAAGCTCCGCCAGCGCGGGCGCGCCTCCGTCGATTTCCTGGCCCACATGTTTCACGGCACGACGCGGGTGCGCCAGGGCGTCCAGGATGAACTGAACAGCCGTTTCGCTGAAGGCGCCGACCTGCCGGACGACCTGGACGAGCGCCACAAGGCCGTTACCGGCGTCCTGTCCGGGGAACCCGGCTACAGGGTGCAGCAAACCATCGGCGAATGGCATTCGCGCCAGCATGGCCTGATCGCGATGGACGCGTTCGAGGAACTGAAGCCGGACGTGACCGAACTGCTGGCCCGCTACGACGAAGGGCCGTCGCGCCTTGTTGCCGAGGAGGGCTTCGAGGTCCCGGACTATTTCGACGGCGTGGAGATTCACCGCACCCGCGGCGGATGGGACGGGCACCCCTACATGGGTTTCGTTCACGGGGAAATCGTCCACAAGCACATCGTGGACGCAACCTATCCGGGCGGTATCTTCACGCAGCGGAGCATGGTGGCCGGGCTGGCGCCGAAGGAAAGCTACGACCGGATTCTCGAGATGGGTTGCTCCACCGGCCACTTCACTCACGCGTTGGCCGAGACCTATCCGGATGCCGAAATCATCGGGGTGGACGTCTCGATCCGCACGCTGGAGCACGCGCTGCGCACCGGAAACGCATGCGGCTACCGCTGGCAACTGTATCTGCGCGCCGCCGAGGACACCGGCTTCGGCGACGAGTCCTTCGACCTGGTCACGTCCTACATCCTGCTGCACGAATTGCCCGCCGACGCCATCCGGGCGTCCTTCGCCGAGGCCTACCGGGTGCTGAGGCCCGGCGGCGACCTGCTGATGAGCGACGTCGCGCGCTACGCGCACCTGAACAAGATCCAGGAATGGCAGGCGGACCAGCTCGCGCGCTACGGCGGCGAGCCCTTCTGGCGTGAATCCGCCAGCCTCGACCTGGTGGCCGCGCTCGAGGACGCCGGTTTCGAAGATGTCGATGGCCGGGCCCTGGGCAATCACGGCTATCCCTATCCCTACGTCGTGACAGCGCGCAAGCCGGCATGAACGACGACCCCAGATCGTACAACAACCCGGACCGCCCGACGCTCACGGCGGACGACATGCCGGGCGTCGGCCAGGCCGTGATGACGCTCACGCACGAGCTCTACGTCCTGATCGACCGCATCGCCGCCCTGGAAGCGGTTCTGGAGCGCCACGGCCTGAATGTGAGCGAGGAAATCGAGGCCTACAAGCCGAACCAGGAACAGCAGGAGCGGCTCAATCAACGCGGCCGCGCCCTCGTGGCCCGCGTCACCAACGCCCTGGCCGGAGAACTCGACCCGCTCCCCTGACGGCCGTTCGCGTTACAGCGGTTCGGTGGCCGGATCGTAGAGCGAAAGTCCCATCGTTTCCTCGGTGACCACCGGCTTTCGGGCCAGTTCGTCGGGGTCCTGCTGCATCAGGCGCTCGCCGCCGGACAGGGACGCATCGTGAATAACGTTCACACGCTCCCGGCGGGCTTTCTCATAACAACGCAGGGCGTCGTCGGCGTCTTCGAATTCGATCAGCGCGCGGCACAGGATCACCGCGTCCTCGATCGCGGTCGCCGCTCCCTGGCCTAACCAGGGCAGCATGGGGTGGGCGGCGTCGCCGAGCACGGTAGCCCGCCCTCTCACCCAGCGAGGCAAGGGCTGACGCGAAAAAAGCCCCCACTTGTGGCACTGCTCGCCCGAGAAAGCGCGCAGAACGACGCGCGCATCATCGTGAAAGTCGGCAAAGACCTCTCGTACGGTGCCGATGTGACCCGTCTGCGACCAGCCTTCCGCGGTCCAGCCGTCCACCCGCGAAAAAGCCACAAAATTCTGCAGCGCTCCCTGGCGCACGGGATAGCGTACGAACATGCGTCCCGGCGCCACGAACACCATTGAGCCGGGGCGGGACTGCTCGGCGCCAAGCTCATCGCGGGTTACCAGCCCCCGCCAGGCCACGAAGCCGGAGAATTCCGGTTCCGGTTCGAAAAACACCTCACGGCGCACGGTGGACTTGAGTCCGTCGGCGCCCACCAGCAAATCGGCGCCCGCCTGCGAACCGTCGGCAAAACCCAGAACATATGTGCCCGCCGCATCATCCGAAACGGCCGTCAGTTCCTTGCCCAGCACCAGGGCATCCGGCTGCAGCGAGGCCAGCCCGTCGCGCAGAAGATCATGCAGGTCGGCGCGATGGGCCTGCAGGTACGGGGCGCCCAATTGCTCGCGGGTCCTCTTGCGGATGAAGTTCACCAGCACCCTGCCGTTTGCGTAGTGGCGCGTGACCTGGGTCGGCGGCTCGTCGGCCAACGCCTCCAGGCGCTCGCCCACGCCCAGGTATCGAAGGCCCTTTACGGCGTTCGGCGAAAGCGAAACCCCCGCGCCGATCTCACTGAGCTGCGGCGCCTGCTCATACACGCGCAGGTTCTTGCCGGCCCGTGCCAAACCCAGCGCAAGCGCCAGCCCGCCGATTCCGGCGCCGACAATCGCAATCTCGTCGGGTGCGGACACCTGCGGCCTGTTGACGCTAGATACCGAGGGCGCCGGGGTTGATCAGCCCCTTGGGGTCGACCTGCCGCTTTACGGTTCGCAGAAGCTCCAGGGCGCCGGGATCGCGGTCCCGCGCGTAGGGATAAGCGCGGCCGATCTGGAGGTGAGCAGCGCCGTGGCGGTACATCAGCTCGATCAGATCCACGCGCATCCGCTCCACCAGCTCCCGGCCCCCGGGGTTCGCCTGGCCCTCGCTGACAGATCCGCGCACCTCGTCCGGCAAGTACCGGCGATGGAATGCCAGCCACTCGTCGTCCCAGTAAATCACGACCTCCCAGAGAAACGCGGCCTTGCCGCTGACGCTGTACACCACGTATGCGTCCACCTGCTTCTCCTCGCACTCCTCGCGCATGTCCTCCAGGTATTGCAGATATTCCTCGTGCAGGCCCAGCGCGCGCGAAAACGGCACGATCGCGTGCAGCGGCAGCAGCCGGCGCCCGGAGTGCCCCACGATCATCGGGTCCGGAAACGGCACCGAGCGCGCATACTCGGCCATCGTATTGGCCACTTCCACGCCCCGGCCGCCAACCGCCCTGCGTATCCGCCGAAGAATCATGCGCAGTTCGCCCGCATCCGCTCCCTCGGCGAGGAAGTGCACCAGGTATTTCGCGGTGTTCAGAAACCGGCGCCCACCCAGCGCCACCCGCAGCCCCGTGCGCAGGGCCTGGACCGGTCCGGAAGCACCGCGCATGATGGCCAGAAGCTTGCCGGCATCCTGTTTCAACGCCGCGCGCCCCGCGGCCAGGCGCATCAGCGCCGTCTCCGCGCCGAACACCTCCGTTACCAGGCCGAAGCGGGAGACGGCCTCGATCGCCCCGACCAGTTCCGAAAACTCGTCAAAGGCAAAACTCAAGCCTTCGCCGGCGCCCGGCCGGGGCTCCAGCCGCAGCGTCACGGCCGTCTTGACGCCAAGTGCGCCCGCGTCTGCGCAAAAAAGCCCGGTCAGGTCCGGGCCGTATTCGCGCAGAAAGGCGCTGTGCTCCGGCTGACCACCGGTACCGGTTACGAGCAGGGTTCCGTCGGACTGCACTACTTCAAGTCCCAGCGCGGCGTTTACCGAGGGCCCGTGGCGCCCGGAACCGAACGTAACCGCCCCCTGAGCCATGGCGCCGCCCACGGTGGCCAGGCGGCCGGACATCGGCCCCCAGAAGACCGACCGCAGGCCGTGTTCCGAAAGCGCCTCATCCACGGCGGCCCAGGTGCAGCCGGCCTCCACCGTGGCGTACAGGTCACGCGCATTGATCTCGCGAACCGCGGTCAGACGCGACGTGTCCAGAATGATCGACTGCTTGCGGTCGGGAAGATAGGCGTCCGTATAGGACATTCCGCCGCCGCGAACGAAAGTCGCCGTATTGTGCCGCGTGCACGCCCTGAGTACAGCTTGCACATCGCTCGTGGAGCCGGGGCTTACGACAGCCAGCGGCATTTCGCCGCTACGGTAAACGTCCTGCGAGGCGACTTCCCTCGCCTCGGTGGACGTTGTGGTGTGGTCCGGCCCGACCGCTTCGATCAGCGCGTCGATCAGCGCCGCGATTTCGGCGGCCGGACCATTGCCGCCCATGGTTCAGAGGGGTTTTACGGCGAACGTGTTGTAAAGAAACGAGTCCGAGGAACCTTTTTCGACATCCTCAAAGCCGACTTTTGCGAGAAGTCCGGTGAAATCGGCTGCACCGAACGCCGGCGAAAAAGGCTCGCAGTTGTATTGCGCGTCATACGCGGCCCACATCCGGTTCGGCGGGGGAAGGCGGTCGGCATTGGGCGCGTCGATCACCGTAAAGGTTCCGCCTGGGCGCAGCACCCGAAGCGCTTCGCGAACGATCGGCTCGAAAGTGTGCTTCGGAACTTCATGAAAAAGGATGTAGGCGAATACCGTGTCGAACGTCCCATCGGGAAACTCCAGGTCCTCCGCCAGGCCCTGGTGGAAGTGCACATCCACGTTCATGTCGGTCGCGCGCATGTGCGCATAGCGCAGCATGGGCAGCGCCACGTCCAGGCCGCGGACTTCGGCATCGGGATGCCGCTCCTTGAGAGCCGTGGTGCACTGCCCGATCGAGCAGCCCAGATCGAGGACCCGGCGCACTTGCCCGTCGGCCGGCAGCTTCATGACGTCCGCGCAGGAATCGTGGATCTCATCGAAGTCGTTGTCGCCCTGGTAGAAGACCCGGGTGCCGTGATAGAAGACATAGCCCGCCAGTTTGTCGCCGCAATAGCCGCCGGGCTGCAGGTGAATGTCCTGGCAGGCGGACTCCGGCGCCACGAAATCCGGATCGTAGTGCAGGCGGCCCGGATTGCGCTCTTCCGCCTCCGTCAGCTGCCCCTCCCAGTACTCGCGGTCTGCGGCGTAGGAATCCTGCAGCTTTTGCCAGGCCAACTGCTGCTGGCTGCGCATGAGCCGCTTCCATCCCTGCACCGCCGGGATCTGATCGACTTGAGGCGCGAGCTGGGCAAATTCATCTCGCGTGATGGCCGGCGGCAAACCGGCCGCCGCGGCAATGCTGCTGACCTCCCCGGCAATCCGGGGGAACCACGACCGAATCGCGAAGTTGCGAACCTCGGTCATGTATTCCATGTGGCTGGCGTCCTCCCTTCTCGGAGGCTCGGGGTGCTTGCCTGCATTTCGCTGTTCCATATTGGTTTTCCTGATCGGTTGAGCGGACCGGGAGCCCGCAGATTATGTTGCCGCAGTCCCTGATTCGGACTGCATGGTGCGGAGCGGATCCAGCAGGCGGTTCACCAGGGCCGACAGTTCCTGCTTCCTCTCCTCGGTATCCGCCTCCGAGTGGTTCTCGATTTCTTCCGGCGCCACGATCCCTTTCGAATGAAGCAAACTCTCCAGGGCCCTGCGCCGATCCCGCTCGATCCACAACTCCCCACCAAGCATAATGACCGCCTCAAACAGGCGATCCATCAGCGGATGGGGAAGAAAGTGCGGCTCCTCGCCCGGGCTCGGCAAGCCGATGCTTTCCACCTGCGCCCGGGACAGTTCATCGTGTCTGGTATTCATGCTTCGCCTCCCCGGCCTTGCCCGTGCATGTTCCGTCAGCCCGCCTTTTGCGCTTCCATCGCGCGCTTGAACGCTTCGTATTCGTTGATGTCGGTGCGCCGCTCACGGCTCCAGCTGGTGGCGAAGCCGGTAGGGAAATCGGCATCGCCGTCCCGATTACCTTCCTGCGACCAAAGGACCGGGAAAAGCGGTCCCCCCGGCGGCTCCCCTTCGATCATTTCATCGAAGCTGACGCCGGCCAGGTTTACGCAGTCCGGTCTCGGGTGCCAGCGGATATCGTCCCCGAAGACCCGTATCGACAGTGCGATCCGCCAGTCGTCCGCATTATTGCCGTGCGAATAATGCAGCGTCCATGGATGCACAATCAGGATGTCGCCGGGGTCCATCGCCCATTTCAGGAAGCGGTTGGCGGGATCGGCGCGGAGTTTGTCCTCATCCGGATGCGGCTCCCGGTCGGCCGGCCTCTGCATCTGCCGGGCGTTGGGCGAGAACAGCCAGTAGCGCACGTCCTGGCTCTGCGAACCCGCAATGCACTCCAGCGAATTCTCTTCGGCGATCGGCGTCAGCGGCACCCATATCGAGGGCACCATCTTGCCGACCGTGGGCCAGCCCATCCGGTCGCAGTGCCATATGGTTTTCTTGCTGGAGCGCGGAGGCTTGACGAAGAACTCGTCAAAGAAAAAGCGCACCATGCCCGACCTCATCACCCGGGCGGCCGCCTCGGCCACCGGCGACTCGAATACGAACTTCCGGAATTCCGGCACCTTGCGCGACATGTAGCGGCCGGGGTAGGTGGGCAAGAGGCCGAAATCCTCGTTGTCTATGGCAATCCGCCTGGCGGCCGGAATCAGCGAATCGATCCAGCGCCGCCCCACTATGCTCCGCAGGCAAACGACGCCGTCGCGCTCGTAGGTCTCCATTTCTTCGGTGGTAATGGGGCGGCACGGTTCGGGCAATGTGGTCATGGTCGGTCAGGCCGTCGCAGCGGTTATCCGGCAAATGTACACGAGACCTGTCCCAAACCGCCAATAGAAAACGCGTTGCCCTGCCATAAATGCGATGAATGGCGACTTTACGGTGTCAGCCGCGCTGCATAGAATCAGCAATCCTTGTCAGGAGGGGCATCGCCATAGAAACTTCAACCCACACGAGCGAGCGGCTGAACCGGCCGCAGGCACATTTCATCAACGGCGAACGGGTGGCCAGCGGGCCATTGCGCGCCGTACTGGACCCGGGAACCGGGAACACAATCTCTCAATTGCACCTTGGCGGACAGGAAGAGGTCGACGCCGCGGTAGCGGCCGCACGCGCGGCGCTGCCGGCCTGGTCCGCGCTGGCGCCGGACGAGCGTGCCAGGCTAATGCTCAGGTTCGCGGAGCTGATGGAAGGCAACGCGGAGCAGATTTCCGAGCTTTCGGTCCTGGACGGCGGATTGCCGCGCATGATCGCGGAAGGCGCTTCACCGTTTGCATCCCTTTTTCTGCGCTATTACGCGGGATGGACCAGCAAGATTACCGGCAAGACCATGCCGTCCGCGGCCCTGGGCAAATCGCCCAGGGACCTGCTCGCCTACACGCTAAGGGAACCGATCGGCGTGGTGGGCGCGATTACGCCCTGGAATTACCCGTTCGGAATGGAAATGCTCAAGATCGCTCCGGTACTGGCGTCCGGCTGCACGCTGGTGCTGAAACCGGCCGAAGACGCTCCCGTAGCGGGGTTGCTGATGGCCGAGCTGGCCCACGAGGCTGGCTTCCCGGAAGGTGTGTTCAACGTCGTCAACGGGCTGGGTGAAGAAGCCGGCGCCGCGCTGTCCGCGCACGATGACGTCGACAAGATCGCCTTCACCGGTTCGACCGAAGTCGGCCGAATCATCGTCAAGGCCGCCGCGGGCAACCTGAAAAAGGTCTCGCTGGAACTGGGAGGAAAGTCCCCGGTGTTTGTCTTCCCGGATGCGGACCTGGCGGCCGCCGTCCCCGGAGTGGCCATGGCCGGTTTTCTGCTGTCGGGCCAGAACTGCGTTTGCGGCAGCCGCCTGTTCGTCCATGAGAAGATCGCCGACGGCCTGGCGGCGGGAATCGCCGCGTTCGCAGGCAACATGCAGATCGGTCCGGGCACGGACCCGGCCAACATGATCGGACCGTTGATTTCCGAACGTCAGTGCGAGCGGGTCGAGGGAATGATTGCCCACGCCGAGAAGGAAGGCGCGCGGCGGGTCTCCGGGGGCAACCGCGTGGACCGCGACGGCTGGTTCATCGAGCCGACTCTGTTCGCGGACTGCGAGCCGGACATGCAGATCGTCCGCGAGGAAGTCTTCGGACCCGTCATTTCCATGCAGACTTTTTCCGACGACGAGGATTTCGAGGCGCTGGCGGCCCGCGGCAATGACACGACCTACGGGCTGTCCGCCAGCGTCTGGACGCGCGACCTGGAGACCGCAATGCGCATGACCCGGCTGATCGATGCCGGCCAGGTAGGGGTCAACTGCCATGCGGCCATGGATCCGACGATGCCATTCGGAGGCAACAAGCAGTCGGGATGGGGACGCGAGTTCGGCGAGGCGGCGCTGGACCTCTACACCAAGACCAAGGCGGTGACGCTGTCCTGGAACTGATTTCCGTTGGTGAGGCCGAGCTTCACGTCGAGGAGCGCGGCGAGGGCGAGCCTCTGCTGCTGGTCGCGGGCCTGGGCGGATCAGGGACGTTCTGGCGCAATCAGGCGGCGTATTTTTCGCAGCGCTACCGCGTGATCACCTACGATCATCGGGGCGTGGGGCGCAGCCCTGCGGCCCCGCTGCATAGCAGTGTCGGCGAGATGGCGGACGATGCGCTGGCGCTGATGGACGCGCTTGGGATCGAAGCGGCGCACCTGGTCGGTCACTCCACCGGCGGGGGGGGACGGCGGGGCCGGGGGGGCGGCGGGGGGGCGGCGGGGGCGGGCGGGGCGGTCGGGCAGCACCGGGCGCTGCGGGCGCCGGACCGGATCCGATCGCTGGTTCTCAGTTCAAGCTGGGCCGGGCCTACGCCGCTGTTCGTCGAGCTGTTCCAGCTCCGGCGAAAAATCCTGCTGGACGCCGGCGCCGAGAGTTACCTGTTCTCGGGGACCCTGCTGGTCACACCCGCCTGGGCGATCGAGGACTCATACGCCGGTAGAGAGAAGATCGTCGCGGAGCGTCTCAAGGTGTTTCCGGGGGTCGAGGCGGAACTGGGGCGGCTGAATGCCGTCATGACGCACGACCTCAGAGAGGAAATTCACGGAATCCGTGCGCCGACGGGCGTCATTTCGGCAAAAGACGACGTCCTCACGCCTCCCGGCATGGCGCGGGAACTTGCCGAGCGGATTCCAGGTGCGCGCCGGGTGATGCTGCCGGAAGGCGGGCACTTCTGCACGGTGACCGTGGCGGAACAGTACAACAGCGAACTGTCCCGCCTTTTGCGGGAGATCAGTGCCTGCTGACGCAGCGGCTGGCGAAAGCTATTCGGAAATTTCGGCCAATTGCGCGCGCAGCGGCCTCCAGCCGGCAAACGTCAGCAGGCTGCCCACGATCAGAAGCAGCGGCACCGTGATCACTAGCGACCAGCCAACGGCAGCCTCATCGGCGAATACGCGGTCGGTGAACTGCGCGACCAGCCAGGGCCCGCCGGCCTGTCCCAGAATGTTCGCAACCAGCAGGTAGAACGCCACGAGCTGGGCGCGGAACTGCGGCGGAGAGACCATCGGCAGCACCGCCACGCCGCCGCCAAAGGGTATGGCGCCGAACATCACTGCAGGCGCGAGGCAGGCGACGGCCATCATCGGATCAGACATCAGGGGAATCGCCGCGGCAAACGGCAGCGCCAGCAGCGCGCCGAAGGTGGCGGTCCTGAGATTGGCGTCACGATAACCGCGCGCCTGCAGCGCATCCGTCAGCCAGCCGCCCCCCACGACGCCTATGGTCGCGCAAACCAGGAAAACAAAGCCCTGCGCATATCCGATATCGCCGGCGGACCAGCCATGCGCGCGGATGAAGAACGCCGGAATCCAGGCACCAAGGGCGAACTGGGCCGCGGCCAGGAACGATATGCCCGCGTACACCGACAGAAAAAGGCGGCGATTGTTGCCGACATACCGCATGGCCTCATAGAAGCCCAGGCGGTATGCCTGGGCGCTCTGCCGTGTAGAGGGTGCGCTGCGCCGCGGGGGCTCGCGCACGGACAGGAAGAACCAGATGGCGGCAGGAATACCGGGCAAGGCGCCCAGGATGAAGACGGCCTGCCAAAGGCGCAGCGGCCCGAAGAAAGGCAGCGAGATTCCGTCCGCAGCCTGGATCGCGTTGACAATGTAACCCCCGACCATCAGCGCTATGCCCGAACCGAAGAAACTCGACGCGGTAAAGACGCTGATCGGCCGGGCCAGCCGCCTGGGCTTGAACAAGTCGGCCAGCAGGGAGAAACCCGCGGGCGTGAGCACCGCCTCGCCGACGCCCACCATCATCCGGGCGAAGAACAGCTGGGCATAGGTCTGCGCCAGACCGCAACAGATCGCGGCAACCGTCCAGGCGCAGATCCCGGCGGTAATCAGCAGGCGCCGGTTGGTGCTGTCCGCGATTCGCCCCAGGGGGATTGCAACCAGTGCATAAAAGACCGCGAAGGCAAAGCCCTGCAGGAGGCTGATCTGGGTGTCGCTGACCAGAAGGTCGGCCTTTATGTCCTCCACCAGCAGGTTGATGATCTGCCGGTCGATGAACGCCACGACGCCGCACACGCACAGTACGAAGACCACGTACCAGCCGTAGCTCTCACCGGCAGGTCTGCCGTGTCCGGAATTCATGCGGTGCGGATGCCGGCGCTCAGCAGACTGGATTCGATTTCTCCCAGGATGGCAGGGTCATCAATGGTAGCCGGGAACGTATATTCCACGTTGTCGGCGATCTTGGCCAGCACGCCGCGCAGTACCTTGCCCGAGCGAGTCTTGGGCAATCGATCCACGACCAGGGCCTTTCGGAAAGCGGCCACCGGCCCTATGTGCTCGCGGATCAGGGCGATGCACTCCTTTACGACCGCATCCTCTTCCCGCGAGATCCCGGACTTCAGGCAAAGGAATCCCAGCGGCACCTGCCCTTTCAGGGCATCGGCAATACCGGTGACCGCGCACTCGGCCACGTCCGGGTGCATGGCGAGCACTTCCTCCAGCGCGCCGGTCGAAAGACGATGCCCGGCCACGTTGATGACATCGTCTGTCCGGGTCATGACGTAGAGATAGCCCTCGGCGTCCATGTAGCCGGCGTCTCCGGTCGTATAGCAGCCGTCGAAGTCGCTCAGGTAGGTTTCTCGGAAGCGTTCGTCGGCCTGCCAGAGCGTCGGCAGGGCTCCGGGCGGCAAGGGAAGCCGGCACACGATGGCGCCGGTCTCGCCCGCCGGAACTTCGGTGCCCGAATTATCGACCACCCGCACGTCCCAGCCCGGCAGCGCCTTGCCGGCCGAGCCCGCCCGCACCGGGAACAGGCCTTCGCCCAACAGGTTGCCCGCAACCGCCCAGCCGGTCTCGGTCTGCCACCAGTGGTCGATTACCGGCACCCCGAGCACCTTACCCGACCACTCCAGCGTTTCCCGGTCGCCTGGTTTCCACGCCAGCCGTTCTGGGTCTGCCACCAGTGGTAGATTAGCGGCCCCCAGAGCACCTTACCCGACCCCTCCAGCGTATCCGGGTCGCATCGTTCGCCGGCCAGGAACAGCGCCCGAAGCGAGCTCAGGTCGTGCTGCCCGGCGTGGGCCAACTCGGGATCGTCCCTCTTGATCGCGCGAATCGCAGTCGGCGCGGTGAACAGCGCATTGACGCCGTGCTGGCCGACAACCCGCCAGAAGGCGCCCGCGTCCGGCGTGCCCACCGGCTTTCCTTCGTACAGCACGGAAGTGGCGCCGGCCAGCAGCGGCGCATAGACGATGTACGAATGGCCAACCACCCAGCCGATATCGGAGGCCGCCCAGAACACGTCGCCGGCCGATATGCCGTAAAGCGCCTTCATCGACCAGTGCAGCGCCACGGCGTGCCCGCCGTTGTCGCGCACGATGCCCTTGGGCTGTCCGGTCGTGCCGGACGTATAAAGGATGTAGAGAGGGTCGGTCGCCTTCACGGGGACGCACTCGGCAGGCTCGGCAGCTTGCACGAACTCCGTCCATTCCACCTCGCCATCGGCCTTCAGTTCCGCCGCGAGCTCCGGCCGCTGCAGAAGGACGACAAGCTCCGGGCGATGCGCGGTCTGGTTCAGTGCATCGTCCAGCAGAGGTTTGTATTCCACAACGCGATTGGGCTCCAGGCCGCAACTGGCCGTGAGGATCAGCTTCGGGCGGGCCTGCGTTATCCGGGTCGCCAGTTCGCGGGCGGCGAAGCCCCCGAAGACCACCGAGTGAATCACCCCAAGCCGGGCGCAGGCCAGCATGGCCATGACCGCCTCGGGAATCATCGGCATGTAAATCAGTGCCCGGTCGCCACGCGAAAGGCCGGCCGCCTGAATCGCCCCGGCCAGGCGGGCCACCCGGTCGCGAAGCTCCGCATAGGTAAAGCGGCGGATCGCGCCGGTCATGGCGCTGTCGTAAATCAGCGCCGTACGGTCCGCCGCCCCGGAATCCGCGTGCCGGTCCAGTGCGTTGTGGCAGGTATTCAGTTCCGCGCCCGGGAACCACCGCCCCGATGGCGAGCCGCGGTCGAGGACCCTGCCCCAGCGGCTTGTCCAGTCAACGCCTTCCGCCGCTTCGGCCCAGAAGGCCTCCGGGCCCTCCAGCCACCGATTCCGAACGCTGTCGTAGGACATAGGCGTTTACGCTCCCAGGCTCCTGATCCCGCCAGACTCTCCGGCCGGCAGGCCGGGGGCATATTATGCTGCGCCCGGCGCCGCATATACTCGCCGTTGATGAATCCGCCTTTGCGACTACTCGCCGTTTTCCTCTGCGCAAGCTTCTTTCTTTTTGCGGGCGGGCCGCCCGCAGCTCTGTCGCAGGACCTCGCGGGTGCTGCCGGTCCGGCCTACAGCGAGGCGGACGAGGTCTTGTACCGGCAGCGGTTCGAGAGACTGGCCGATCCCGCCTCCGGCATAGGGCTGCCTTTCTATGACACTCTGCAGGACGTTGCGGGGGCGAACCCGCCGCAAGCGCTGGTGATGGCCAAGATGCCCAGGGTATCTCCCGATGCCCTGGAAGAAGCGATGGAGTATGCGGCAAAGACGAACTCGACCGCGTTGCTGATCTGGCAGGACGGGCTGATCCAGGCAGCCCGGTATTTCGGAGACGCCAGGGCCGAGACAGCGCTCGTGTCCCAGTCGCTGGCCAAGCCGCTGTCGGTCATCGCCGTGGGACGTGCGATTCAGGAGGGCCATATTGCGTCCCTGGATGAGTCCGCCGCGAATTACTTCCACGAATGGCGGGACACGCCCAAGGCCGCGATCCGGGTCCGGCATCTTCTGGACATGCGCTCCGGACTGCTGCGCCAGGCGCCGGGCACCGGGATCGACGACGTTCTCAACCGCGTGTACCTGCATCCCCGGCACGACGAAATCCTGATCAACGAATACCCTCTTGTGCGTGAGCCGGGCAGCCGCTACGACTACGCCAACGCCAATTCGGAGCTGGTGGCGCCCCTCATCGAACGGGCCACCGGCGAGCAGTACGAGGACTGGGTCGCCGAAGAAGTGCTCAAGCCGCTGGGCGCGGCAGGCGGTCAGGTGTGGATGAACCGCGAGGGCGGGACCGCGCACGCGGGCTGCTGCTGGATGCTGCCGGCGGAAACCTGGCTCAGGCTGGCGATCCTGTTGATCGACGACGGCATGGCGGGCGGGCGGCGCCTGCTCCCGGAGGGTTTTGTGCGGGAAATGAGCACCGCAACGCCGCAGAATCCGCACGCGGGCATGGGCGTCTACTTGGCGGGCGACTACATCAGGGGCCGCGGAGCGGCAAATCCCGAATTACCGGTAGGCAGGACTCTTCACGGCGAACCGTACCTGGCTGACGACCTGTTCCTCTTCGACGGCAACTCCAACCAGGTGATCTACATTGTCCCTTCGGCGGGCCTGGTCGTTGCGCGACTGGGCAACCGGCCTCCCGCCGAAACTGAATGGGACAACGCCTACCTGATCAATACGCTGCTGCGCGGACTCGACGACGAGATCCGGGCCGGCCTGCGCCCGCAACCGCTTCCCGCGCAGGACTGACTCAGAGCTTGGGGCGCCCCATGGAACTGAGCAGGCTCCACTGCCCATTCTCATAGACCCACACGTGGATGTTCTCGAATCGCTGGTCGACCGCCTCGCCAGTGGGCATGCGGGTCCGATGCGTGCTGAAAAAACTGATCGCGGTATTGCCGGAAAAGCTGATGCCGTCAAGCTCCAGCGTCAGTTCCTCCTGGTCCAGGCCGCGCATCTGCTCCATTCCGGAGCGTAGCTGATCGATCCCCGAGGGCGTGGTCCAGCCCGGCGGCCACCCCAGGTATTGTTCCGAAGCGTTGTCCACGTAGAACTGCATATCGCCTTCGCTGCGCCCGGCAAAAATGGCCTGCTCCTTCGCCCAGATCTCCTCCTTCGCCAATTCCGGGTCGTAGCCCGGCGAGGCGGAGCGACCGAGCGCGCCAAGCAATTTCCATTCCCCCTCTTCCCGCACCCAGTTGTGGGCTATGTGAAACCGCTGATTCACCTCTTCGCCAGTGGGCAGGCGGGTCCGGTGCGTGGTGTAGTAGATGACCGCCGCGTCGCCGGAAACGGCAATGCCGCCGAATTCCAGCGTGAGTTCCTCGTGGACCTGCCCTTCTACCCGGGACACACCCGCCCGCAGACGGTCCAGCCCCTCGGGAGCATCCCAGCCCGGCGGCCAGCCCACGTATTGCTCCGAAGCGTTATCGATGTAGAACTGGGGATCGGCCCGCCTGCGCGCGGCGTAGACCGCCTGCTCCTTGGCCCAGATCGCCTCTTTCGCGGCCTCCTTTGCCGCCTCGGCATCAGCCTGCGGGGATTCACCCGCGCAAGCGCCGAGCGCCAGGGCGAGGGCCAGAACAGCAAGACGTGTGCTCGGTATGGGCATGTCATTTCTCCGAATCGGCGGGCCGTTGGGCGGGCGGCACGAACCGCATCCATTCCATCAGCTCCTCGACGCCTTCGGGACGCGGAAAAGCGTCCGGCATCGGTTCTCCGCGGCGGCGTTTTCTGCCGATGCCGCGAAACCAGTGCTCCAGGCCGGGCGGCAGAAAGACCCAGAACAACTCCATGTCCTCATCACCGGTGTTCTCGACGATATGGCGCGCGTAGCGGCCGAAAAGCACGGTCGAACCCACCGTGAGCGGGTACTCATTCCCCTCGATTTCGACCCGGCCGCTGCCCTTGTGGATGAAAATCAGTTCGTGGTTGCGCCGATGGCCGTGTTCACGAATGTGACAGCCCGGAGGAAGCAGCTGCGTGCCCGAGGTAAAGCCGTCATAGGGCGTATTCTCCGGTGTGAGCTTGAGGTCCACGTAGCCGCGTGACGGAAGCGGCTGCCACAGGGATTCGCCCTCGCCCGGGCCGACTACCGCCCACCAGGGCTCGTTGTGCCGGTCGTTCATCAATCACCCTCCTTTGCAAAGCGGGACGCTCATAATACTTCCGGCTGTCCAGCCGGGGCGCGAGCAGATGGAAGGGGGAAGCAGGAACCAGGCGGACCCGATCCCTTGCCTATTGCACCTTGGTTCGTCCCAGCGCACCGAGCAGCCGCCACTCGCCCTCTTCCCGGACCCACACATGGGCGATATCGAATCGCTGATCCACGCTTTCGCCCGTGGGCATGCGGGTGCGGTGGGTGCTGTAGTAGATGACCGCGGCGTTCCCCGAGAAGGTGATGTCACCGAACTCCATTACGAGTTCCTCCTGATCCACTCCGCGCATCTGCTCCACGCCTGCACGCAGCTGTTCGATTCCGGAAGGAGCGGGCCAGCCCGGCGGCCAGCCCATGTAATGCTCGGAGGCATTGTCCACGTAGTACTGCAGGTCCCCGTCGCCGCGCGCAGCGTAAATGGCCTGTTCCTTCTCCCAGATCTCATCCCGGGCCGCCTGCCTGTCGTACCCGGTGTTCCCCGAACCCTGTTCGACGCAGGCCGTGACAAGCATTGCAATCGCGACGCTTGCCGCGCAAATTCGCACTAGTCTCATAACCGGCTATTCCCCTCATTCCTCCAGAACCCTTCATTCTGCCCGAATAGTGACATGTGACAGAATGGCGCAGCGGCACGGAATTGGAGATCTCAAATGAAAGGTACTATTGCCCGGCACTTCTTCCCGTTCATGATCATGGGTCTGACCCTGGCGACTCCGGTGCTTTCTCAAGAAAATCAGACTGTCCTCGTGGTGGGAGCCTCGGGTGGAACGGGCCGTTTCATCATCAGCATGCTGCAGGAGCAGGGATACGAGGTGGTTCCGACCAGCCGCAATCCCGAACGGGCTGCAGCGACGGTGCGGGGCAGCTTCAACTGGCGGCGTATGGACCTGACGTCCAGGGAAAGCGTGGATGCCGCGGTCAGGGACGTCGACTTCGTGATAACCGCCCACGGTGCAACGGAAGCGCAAGGGCGGAACGACCCGGAACAGGTGGACTGGATCGGCACCCGTTATCTCATTGATGTGGCGAAGAGCATCGGCGTAAAGCACTACGTGATGATTTCGGCGGCGAGCGCGGGAAACCCGGATTCACCGCTGAATGAGAGGTTCGGCAATGTCCTGGTATGGAAAGGACACGCCGAGGACTACCTCCGCAGTTCCGGCCTTCCCTATACGATCGTGCGCGGTCCGGGTCTGCGCGACAACCCTGGCGGACAAAAGCCCATTGTTCTTGAACAGGGCGGATCGGGCCGGCGCCTGCTGGAACGCGAAGACCTGGCAACGGTAACGGTCGCTGTATTGAACAACGAAGCCGCGATTGGAAAGACCTTCGTCGCACGAAACGCCGACGAGGACGCAAGCATCGATCTGCAGGAACAACTACAGAAACTCTTGCCGGATTGATGCGTGCAGCGCCGTGGCTGCACAAATTCGCCGGAATATTCCTTGTTCGACATTATAGGATTCCAGAGTAAGCTAGAATAGATGCATGAAGACAACGATAAATATTCCTCTCGACGAACTGTCGGATGCTATCCGATTCACGGGCGCGAAAACCAAGCGGGAAGCAGTAGTTACCGCCATTGCGGACTTCAACCAGCGGCAGCGCATTGCCGAACTCGCTAAATTTGCAGGCACATGTCCCGACCTGATGACGCCGGACGAGCTTCGTGAGCAGCGCCGGGGCCGGGAGGTATCGGTTGATTCTGATTGATACGTCCTCGTGGATTCACATGCTCCGCCCGGATGGCAATTACGAAATCCGCAGTCGCGTCGAAGCGGCATTGAAATCCGGAGACGCGTGCTGGTGTCCGATCGTGCAGCTCGAACTTTGGAACGGAGCGCGCGGCAACCGAGAACAGCGAGTATTGCGCCGTTTCGTGCAGGCGCTTCCCCTCCTCTCGATGGATGAAGAAGTCTGGTCAGCCGCCTACGATCTTGCCCGCCACGCTCGCGCCCAAGGAGTGACCGTTCCTGCGGCGGATGTGGCCATAGCAGCCTGCGCCCGGCGCCATGGCGCGGGACTGGAATCGGCAGACAGCGATTTTGAGTTGCTCGCCAGCGTAAAGTAAATGCGACCAATGACGCCTAATGGCCTGGTTGCAGCAACCGATGTAGTCCGGACCGCAAAGTCCGGCATCACTGTTTCCCTCTGCGCTGGTTAGTGACTGGTCCCATGAAGCGGGACATGCTGCAAGTAGAGCACAAAAGCATGCAGGATGTGGACGCCTACGTTCGGGAACTGCGCTATCGCCGGCATGCTGGCTGATATCGGTCGAGAGTTATGCGTTATCCCACGGGATGCGGCTGGCCGATGCCCTGATTGCAGCCACGTCCATCGATCTCGGCCTTACGCTGATCACCGCCAATGTCCGGCACTACGATTTTCTTAGCGGTATTTCTCTGAGTCGCTACCGGCCCTGAGTAACAATTCTCGTAATCCCAATGAGACTACCCGAGCGCCTTTTCCTTGAGATAGCGATTGATGGTCAGGCCTCGCGAGGCGGACTTGGCGGCCAGCAGTTTGTGTTCTTCCGGACTGACGCGCAAGGTAATCCTGCCGGAGTACTCCCTGGCCGAGATTTCCGGCATATTCTTCAGCCAGTCGGGATCCTCCAACAGATCCTCGATGATCGTTTCCAACTTGCCCGCGACTTCCGCTCGCGATTCACCATGGCAGCATTGTCCTACCAGGGGATAGGCACTGCCGATAAAGCAACCATCCTCGTCGCTCCACTCAATCATGGTGCTGTAATGCTTCGTGTTCATGAGTGAACCTCTTCTCGCTATAACTGTTTCATGACCTGCTTTTCCTGATAGGGTTTGGCGTCATCACCGTCCTTGCCCGACATGACAAGTTGCCTGCCATCCGGGTGGATGTATTTCCTATGACTGCCTTTCCCGGACTTGCGTCGGAAACCGGCTTTCTCCAAGAGTCTAGCCAAGTCCCTGATCTTCCTAGGCATGACGCCATAATGACGTCACCTAATAGGCAGTGTCAAGGATCTTTCAGCGCTCTGGCACCTTCCACCGAATCATCGCGACGATTCGCATGGTTACCGTTACCAAATTCTATCTACACGCGCCCAACTCACTCATGCATGTCCGCACGACTTGGAGGCAGTTGCCTCTGTTGCTGAGGGCGGAAGGCCCTGTTACCGGCGATAAGACGCCCTCTGACGCAGGGAGGGCGGGACGCCCTCCCTGCCAGGGTCAGGCGGCGGACTGGAACCAGGTCGGGAATTCAGGCGCTGCGGGCGCCGGAAGTCCCGTTTCGTCCTCGCAGCGAGCCTTGAGTTCCTCCGGGGTGCCGCCGAAGTCGAACAGTAGCGTGTCACCGCGCTCGGTAGCCATCTCAGCCCGCAGCTTCTCGGTCGCGCTCTCGTCCACCTCGCCTTCATCGTTGCTCACCACGCCGTAGCGGCGCGCGCCGTCGACCGTTACCAGGCCGGCGGCCACATCGAAGCCCACCTGCTCGGCCGGCCGCTTGAGCGGGTCGCCCCAGCCGCCTCCGCCCCAGGTGTCGAAGTACAGGAGGTCGCCCGGTTCCACCTTGATCCGGTCGCACTTCGACTGCAGCAGTTCCTCGCTGCCATCGGTGCGATGCAGAATCTTCTGACTGCGTTGCCCGGGCAGGCCGCCGTTAACGCCCCAGGGGTAGGTCAGCCAGCGGTCGTCGTGGATCGAGATTTCGCCGGGTTCCAGGAAGCGGTAGCCCACCCGCAGGGCGTTGCCGCCCCGGTGCTGGCCGGGACCGCCGCTGTCAGGCAGCGTCTCGTATATGTCGATCCGCAGCGGGAAGTAGCTCTCCAGGAACTCGTTGGGCACGTTGGTAAAGCTCGGCCACAGCGAATGGCCGTCGGGGCCGTCGCCGAAGGGCTTGCCGGGTATCCCGCCGAAGCCGATCTGGTAGAGCTGGTACCACTCGCCGTCGTCGCGCCGGTAACCCGAATACATGAAGTGCGGGCTGTCGGAGAAACCGGCAGCGCACAGGAAGTCCGGATTGCCCTGACCCAGCAGTCCGCCCAGCACGTCAAAGATGCGCCCCAGGGCGTGGGTGCGGCATGACAGCGCCGCCGGGAACCTGGGCTTGAGCAAGGTGCCTTCGGGGATACGAACTTCCATGAGGTCATAGAAGCCGTCGTTGAACATGATCTGTGGATCGAAGACCATGATCATGTAGACGCCGGCGAACATCTTGAACATTTCTTCGTTCAGGTAGAAGTTCACCGAGCCGATGGACTGCGGATCGGTGCCCTCGAAGTCGAAAATCACCTTTTCGCCTTCACGCCACATCGCGCACTTGATCTTGTACGGCCCCATGCCCAGCCCGTCGTCGCAGATGAAGTCCTCGAAATACTGCTTCGTCTCCGGCACCGTCATGTTGATCAGCGTACCCATGGCCCGCTTGTTGCGATCCAGCAGTTCTTCCAGCGCGGAGTAATAGACGTCGTCGCCGAAACGCTCCGCCATCTCCAGCACGCGCTTCTCCGCGGTGCGGATGGCGGCCACGATGGCGTTGAAGTCGCTGCGATTCCAGTGCGGCAGCCGGCAGTTGTGAAGAATCAGCCGCAGCACATCCTCCTGAAGCTCGTCGTTCTTGTAAATCTTGACCGGGGGCACGCGAATGCCCTCCTCGAAGATCTCCCGGGCGTCGGTCGGCAGGCTGCCGGGCACCTTGCCGCCGATGTCGGTCATGTGGCCGAACATCGAGGCGTAGGCGATCAGGCGCCCGTCCTTGTATATCGGCCGCAGCAACAGCCAGTCGTTGGCATGACTTACGGCCCCGTTGCAGGCATAGGGGTCCGTGGTGAGGAACATGTCGCCTTCCTCAATGGTCCCGTCGTAGGCTTCCTTGAAGCCGTGAATGAAACTGCCGAACTGTCCCACGACCATCTTGCCGTCCAGGTTGGCGATCATGGGAAACTCGTCGTGCTGCTCACGGATTCCGGGCGACATGGCGGTGCGGAACAGCACCGCGTCCATCTCCCAGCGCGCGTTGAGCATCGCGTTTTCGATAATGTCGAGCGTAATGGGGTCCAGTTCCACGCGGTTGTAGGGGCGTGGACGGCTTTCTATGATTTGTGTAGGCATTCGGTTGCTCCCGTTCAGGAATTCGATGGCGTGATAAGGATGTTGCCGTAGTCGTCCACCTGCCCCGCATGACCGGGGAGAATCAGGGTGGTCGAATCCATCTCCAGCACGATGGCAGGGCCGGTTACCACGTTTCCGGCCTTCAGCTTGGAGCGGTCATACAGCATTGCTTCCTGCATTCCGCCATCCACATAGATTTCATGCGAGACCATCTCGGCGGCCGCCGGGCTGGCATCGCCGCCTGCAACCTTCAGAGCGCGCACCATGGTGGGTTTGCCCTCGGCCACGGCGCGCAGGTTGACGAGTTCCTTGTCCTCCGGCAGCGCAAAGGTGAACAACTGCTCGTGCATCCGGTCGAACTGATCGCCGATGGCGGCCAGCCCATGAGCACGCAGATCGTCCAACTCGAAATCGACAGTCAGCAGCAGACCCTGGCCGTGATAGCGGATGTCCGCCTGGTAGCTCAGTGTCTGGTCGGCGCTGGGGATGCCTTCCTGGTCCAGGGCCTCCGAAGCCTGATTTGCCAGGTCGGCAAAGATCTCCACCGCCTCTTCGGCTTTGGTGCGGCCGAAGCGCTTGATGAACGTCCGGGACGATTCGTTGCGCACCCGCGTGGTGGCGTCGCCGTAGGCGCAAAGCACGCCGGGTCCCGGCGGAATAATCACCGGCCAGGAACTCATCAGTTTGCCCAGCGCATTGGCATGCAATGGACCGGCTCCGCCGAAGGCGATCAGCGCAAATTCGCGCGGGTCGTGGCCCTGTTCAACCGACACCAGGCGCAATGCGCCGTACATGTTCTCGTTGACCAGGCTGACGATGCCGGAGGCCGCTTCCATGAGCGACAAGCCCAGGGCATCGGCAATGGTCTGCACCGCGGCTTCGGCCTTGGCGCGTTCCAGCTTCATGTCGCCGCCCAGACGCACCTCCGAAGGCAGGTAGCCGAGCACCACGTTGGCGTCGGTCACGGTCGGCGCTTCGCCGCCCTTGCCGTATGCGGCAGGCCCCGGGTCGGCGCCGGCGCTTTGCGGGCCGACGCGCAGCGCGCCGGTCAGTTCCGGAACGTGGGCGATGGAGCCGCCCCCGGCTCCGACAGTACGTACGTCCACCGAGGACGCTCGAACGGTTACGTCGCCGACGGTGGTCTCGCGGCGCAATTGCGCCTGACCGTTCTGCACCAGCGCCACGTCCGTTGATGTGCCGCCCATGTCGAAGGTGAGCAGGTTGTTGTGGTCGGCCTGCCCTGCAATCCAGATTGCGCCGGACACGCCGCCCGCCGGGCCGCTCATCAGCAGGTTCACCGGGTAGGCCTCCGCCGCTTCCGCCGAGGCCAGGCCGCCGTCGGAGCGCAGCACGTGCAGCTGCACGCCGCCCATGGTGTCGTTGAGTTGCTGCTCCAGGTTGCGCACGTAGGTGGCTACCTTGGGCCGCACATAGGAATTCGCAACGGTCGTGATGGTGCGCTCGTATTCCTGCATTTCCGGAACCACGTCCGAAGAGAGGGACACCGGCACACCCGGCAGCACACGCTCTGCTACCTCACGGACCCGCTGCTCGTGCGCCGGATTGGCGAAGGAATTGATCAGCGACACGGTCAGCGCTTCCACGCCACGTCCGGCCAGCTTCCGCAGTTCCCCCTCCAGGGCTTCCTCGTTGAGCTCATGCACCACCGAACCGTCGGCGCCCACGCGCTCGTCCGCTTCGATGGTCAGCGCCAAAGGTGCGATCGGCAGGCTCTTGTTATAGATCACCCATCCGCCCAGGCCGCCCGGAACGAAGGAACGGGCGATCTGCAACACCTGCCGGTAACCCTTGGTGGTTACCAGGCCGACTCGCGCGCCGGAGCCGGTCAGGATGGTGTTGGTGGCCACCGTCGTCCCGTGCATGACATGGGTAATGTCGCCCGGATCGACCCCCGCGTCGCCACAGACCCGGCTGATGCCGTTGGACACGCCGATCGACGAATCCTCCGGCGTGCTGGGCACTTTCGCGGTGTAGGTCTCCCCCGACTGCTCGTTTACCAGGAGCAGGTCGGTAAACGTACCGCCCACATCCACGCCTAAGCGAAAGCTCATGCTTTTTCTCCGTTATATATGTCAGATCAGGCCTGCGCGCCCACTGCCACGTCGGGAAAAATCCCCGCGCGCGGCAACATGGCAGGCAAATCGCCGTGGTCGAGCTGCTCGCGCAGCCAGCCACTGGTTTCGATGATTTTCTTCAGCGACACTCCGGTCTCCACTCCCGAGCGCGAAAGCAGGTACAGGAGATCGTCGGTGGGGATATTGCCGGTTGCGAGCGGCGCAAACGGGCAACCGCCGATCCCGCCGATGCTGGCGTCAATCGAAGCTACGCCGGCATCCAGAGCCGCCTGCGCGTTGGCCAAACCGGTATTGCGCGTGTTGTGCAGATGCACGCGGATCGGCAGGCCGGGCAGCCGCTCCGAAATCCTGCCGAGCACGTCGGTGATCTGCGCGGGCACCGCCACGCCGATGGAATCGGCGATCCCCAGCTCCACGGGGTCGCCCTCGGCTACGCGCTCGGCATATTCCACCACCCGCTCCGGGGGCACCTCACCCTCGAAGGGACATCCGAACGCCGATGACACCATGCAGTTGGCCCGCATCCCCTCGCTCTTCGCCTGCTTTGCGATCTTCAGCCAGGCCTCGATGGATTCCAGGCTGGAAACGCCCTGGTTGCGCCGGTTGTAGGTGTCGCTGGACACCACCACCATGCCCACTTCATCGATGCCGCAATCCCGGGCTCGCTCGAAGCCCCTCTGGTTCAGGACCAGGCCGATGAAGATGAGGTCGTCGCCCTTTGGCAGGCCGCGCACCACGGCTTCGGCGTCGGCCATCTGCGGCACCCGCTTGGGGTGGACGAAGCTCACCGCTTCGACCTTGCGTATTCCCGCCTCGACGGCACGTCGAATGAAATCCAGTTTGACTTCCGTGGACAGCACCTTTTCGGCCTGCAGGCCGTCCCGTGGTCCCACTTCCACAATCGAAACGCGGCGCGCACTGGCTGTCATCGAAACGCAGTCCCCCTCAAACCAAGGCAGCGTATTCTATACAATGTATGTTCAAACTTCATCTCGCCCCGGCGTCGGAAACAAGGTAGCGCCGGGCTTCTCGAACCAACAAGGGAAACTGCAACATGACGGACAAGGCCGGCCCACTGGCCGATCTAAGGCTGATTGAACTCGGGGCGCTGCTGGCGGGCCCGTTCTGCGGACAACTCATGGCCGATTTCGGCGCCGAAGTCATCAAGGTGGAGGCGCCGGACCGGCCGGACCCGATGCGCGACTGGGGCCAGGAAAAGGCCCACGGCATGTCGCTGTGGTGGCCGGTGATTTCCCGCAACAAAAAGGCGATCACGCTGAATCTGCGCGAAAAGGAGGGTCAGGACGTCCTCAAGGAGTTGATCGCAAAGGCCGATTTCCTGCTGGAGAATTTCCGGCCCGGGACGCTGGAGCGCTGGAACCTTTCCTGGGAAGAACTGCACGACATCAATCCCGCGCTGATACTCATCCGCGTTTCCGGTTACGGGCAGACCGGCCCCTACTCCAGCCGCGCCGGCTACGGAGCCATCGGCGAGGCCATGGGCGGCCTGCGCTACGTTGCGGGCGATCCCTCCAGCCCGCCGAGCCGCGTAGGCATCAGCATAGGCGACCAGCTTGCAGCCACCTTTGCCTGCATCGGCGCGCTGTCCGCCCTGCATCACAGGGAACGCACGGGCGAAGGGCAAGTCGTGGATTCCGCGATCTACGAGGCGGTGCTCAACATGATGGAATCGCTCGTTACCGAATACCAGCAGGCCGGGTATGTCCGCGAGCGCACCGGCTCGATCCTGCCCAGGGTGGCGCCTTCGAACATCTATCCCACGCGGGACGGGACCTACATTCTGATCGCAGCCAACCAGGACAGCGTGTTCCGGCGGTTGAGCGCAGCCATGGGGCGGCCGGAACTGGCCGACGATCCACGCTACTCAAGCCACGCGGCTCGTGGCGAGACACAAACGGAACTCGACGAGCTCATCGCGGATTGGACCGCGACCAAGGACGCCGCCGAGCTGGAGGCGCTGATGTCGGAGCACGGCGTTCCGTCGGGCAAGATTTACCGGGCGCCGGAAATGCTTGAAGACGCGCACTTCAAGGCGCGTGAGGCCATTGTTTCGGTCATGCATCCGAAATTCGGCGACTTGAAGATGCAGAATGTAGCGCCCAAGCTTTCGCTCACGCCCGGGCAGATCAGGACGCCGGCGCCGGAGATCGGACAGCACAACGACGAAATCTACCGCGGCCTGCTCGATTACGACGACGCCAGGCTCGCGGCGCTGAAGGAAGGGGGGATTATCTGACGATCATGGTGGAACTCGACCAGGACTACAGCCAGGCCGGATTCGGCGGCTCGCTCAAGCCGGGACAAAGGCCCGCGCTGCTTATCATCGACTTCGTTCGCGCCTACCTGGACCCCGAATGCTCGCTCTACGCGGGCGTGGAGGAAGAACTTGCCCAGGCGGTAAACCTGCTGGGCGAGTGCCGCAAGGCGGGCATACCCGTTTTTCATACCTGCGTGGAATATGATGCCGCCGGCACGGAAGGCGGCGTGTTCTATCGCAAGGTGCCGGCCCTGGCCAACCTGGTCAAGGGGTCGCCGTATTGCGCCTTCGGCGAAGGACTGGAGCCGGCCGAGGGCGAAGTGGTGATCGTGAAGAAATACCCCAGCGCGTTCTTCGGCACCCACCTCGCGGCGACACTGTCCTCGCTGGGCGTCGATACGCTGCTGATCTGCGGGCTGACCACCAGCGGCTGCGTGCGCGCCTCGGCCGTGGATGCGCTGCAGCACGGCTACATCCCGATCGTGGTTCGCGAGGCCACCGGTGACCGCGACGAGCGCCCGCACGAGGCCAACCTGTTCGACATCAGCAAGAAATTCGGCGAGGTCATCGGCATCGACCAGGCCCGCCAATACCTGGATTCACTATGATCGGCCCAATCTCCTGCGTAACGATTGCCGCGCCCGACCTGGGCGCGATGGAAGAAGCCTACGAACTATTAGGCTACCGCGCCACCGGCGGCGGCCGGGTCCCGGGGGAACTGGCGAAGTTCTGGGGCGCCGAGGCGGTCGAAGGCGCGCAGTTCCTGCTCATGGCGCCGGCCACCACGACCGGCTTTCATTTCCGGTTCGTGGAGCAACCTGCAATGGAGGACTACGCCGCCTATCGCTGCTGGGGATGGAACGCCGCCGAACTGATGGTCCAGGACACCGATGCGCTGGAGAAGCAACTTCTGGGCACTCCCTTTCACATCCTGGGGCCGCCCGCCGACCTGTCCATCACCGACGCCATCCGCGCCATGCAGGTCCAGGGTCCCGCAAAGGAATTCCTTTACCTCACCATGTTCAAGCGCAGAACGGAATTCGACGTGCCCGAGGCCGTGGATTTCGTCGACCGCACCTTCATCGTGATCCTCGGCGGGCCCTCGGTGGAATTGCTGGGCGACGCCTGGGGCGGGCGCTTCGGACTGACCTACGGCGAACCCCGGCCGGTGCGGATCACGGTCATGGGACAAGTTTACGGGCTGCCCTACGATCACCGCTTCATGCTGAGCACGATGAGCCTCTCCGGAAGCAACCTGATCGAACTCGACTCCATGCCGGAGAACGCCGAGCCGCGTCCCGTTCGCGACGGCTGGCTGCCGCCGTCGATCAGCATGGTGAGTTTTGTTTCCGATTCGCTGGGAGAGCACACGCTGGCAGGTCAGCAGGGCGCACCCTATTTCGGTCGCGAAGCCGGCATGTGGCGCGGTCCCGTCGGAGAGTGGGTGGAGCTCATCGCGCCCGCTTAAGTCCTCCGCGATCTCGTGCTATTCTCCATTCAGGCTGTCCCGGGAGCGAAGGCATCCGGGTTCCACGCAGACGACAGTTGACGCTTACAGGAGGCATAAGAAATGTTTCGTAACGTTCACGCCTTGACACCCGACGCCAATCACGATGAAGCCTCTCGCATGGACTTCGTCCGTGCTTTCCGGGCCCATCTGTCCGGCACCATCATGCCCGGCAACTTCTCCCTGTACGAAGAGAAGATCAAGCCGGCCATCGAAAAGGAAACCGGGCGTCCGCCGCAGCATCGCGACGAGATTCGCAAGAAGATGAAACACGAGCCGTACTACCAGATGTGGAGCGCGATGACACGGCGCAGCCAGGAGATGATGTGGGACGCCACGGTGGATACCGTCGAACGGCAGCTTCCCGAAATGGTCGAACGCTACCGCGCCACCAACGGCGATGCCGGCGGCAGCCTGACGCTCAATCCCGACCTCGAGATTCCACGCTATCACTCGGTGCACGACATTCACATTCAGCCCGGCGGTTATCACACCGACCAGGTCCCTGACGACATCACGGCCGGCGCCCTCTACGAGACCGGCTTGCAGATGTACATGGCGGGAGGCTGGGGGCCGGAGGCGGATTTCCTGGGCCGCATGCTGTGCGAAGGCATGCGCGGAATCTGGCCGGATTTCAAGCCGCGCCGGATTCTCGACATGGGCTGCGGGGCGGGCAACAGCACGCTGCCCTGGGGCAGGGCGTTTCCGGAGGCGGAGTTGCACGCCATCGATGTGGGCGCGCCGATGTTGCGCTACGGCCACGTCAGGGCCGAGTCGCTGGGTGTGGCCGTTCACTTCGGCCAGCAGAATGCGGAATGCACGGATTACGACGATGGCGGTTTCGACCTGATCGTTTCGCACATCATGCTGCACGAAACCTCCAAGAAGGCCCTCCCGCGCATCTTCGCCGAGACACGGCGGTTGCTGAGCACCGGCGGGCGCATGTTGCACTTCGACATCCCCCGCGGCGACACCCTCTTCGATCAGTTCATGCACGACTGGGAGAGCTACAACAACAACGAGTCCTTCGCCCGCTGCATGACCGACATCGATCTCGTCGCCGAGGCGCGCAAGGCCGGCTGGCCGGCCGATGAGGTAGGACTGCAGCTGATGAAGCCCGAACTGGATATCTCGCAGCGGAACTACTCCAAGGAGGAGATGAGCTTCAAGGTCCTGGCCGGAACCCGGGCATGAGTTCAGGCGAGGACGCGCCCCGCCTGCGCCGCACCGCCAAGGGGAAGCGCCCGCGCTACTTCTCCGATCCTGCAGTCGACCGGCTGCTGGGTATCCTCATGACCCTGGTCGGGGAGGTGTCGGTGTTGCGTGACCGCCTGGACAGCGTGGAGCGGCTGATTGAGAAAGGCGGCCTCTTCAAGCAGGAGGACATCGACAGCTTTCAGCCGGACCAGCAAGCGGAAGCGGAAAGGGAGAACACACGCCGCCGCTACGTTGAACGCGTTATGCGCGTGGTGCAAAACGAATACGAAGAAACAACCCCGGTGGCCGCAATGCCTCCGGTCGCGGAAGTGCACAGCCAGTTCGAGGAAGGCAAGCTCTAGGAAGAAGGGAGGCGAGACGCCCGCCCTCCCGGACTTGCTACAGGCTCAGGCTTCGTTATCCGCCGCGCGTAATTTCATGCCGGCCAGGTCAGCCGTCATCTGGATCTGGCAGGTAAGCCGACTGTTGGACTTGCGCTCGAGGGCGCAATCCAGCATGGCGTCTTCCATGTCGTCGATGGGGGGCAATTTGTCGACCCACTCCTCGTCGATATAGCTGTGGCAGGTGGCACAGGCGCAGCAGCCGCCGCATTCCGCCACGATGCCCTCAACGTCGTTCTCCAGCGCAATCTCCATGAGAGTGCAGCCTTCCGGAACCTCGATATCGCGGGGATTTCCCTTGCAATCAACGAAATGCACCGTGGGCATTGCGATACCCCTTCCTCAAACGCTTGTGGCGGGTCAGCCGCCGTACTGGGCCAGTCGGGCCTCGAGGTCGCTACGCCGCTTGACCTCTCTCCTCAGGTAGTTCTGCCACTGGGTGGCGGTTCTGCGGGTATCGCTGTCGCGCGCCGCGCGCGTGAAGGCTTCGCCAGCCTCGTCGAACTCATCCTGCTCGAACAGGCACTGGCCCAGCAGCATATAGGTTCTGCCCTCGCTCTTCAGTTCCCCTGTCTGCAGGGCCTGGCGCGCCGCCGAAGCGCAGTCGTCGTAGTCGCTCAGGGCGTTATAGGTTTCCGCCAGCCGCATGTAGAGCTCTCCCTTGTCCTCCATGTCCTCTTCGCTCTCGGCCGCCTTGCGCATTGGATCAAGCGCCTTGCGGTCCTCCCGCGCCAACTGCCAGGCCTGCGCCAGGATGCGGTAATTCACGGCCGACTCTTCGATCGCTCCGCTGTCGAGGCCGTTCTGCATGACGACCGCCGCCTTGTAGGGGACTTCCGCCAGCATGAACAGCTGGGCCATGGTCACCAGTTCGTTGCTCCTGTCCAGGAGGTCCTGTTCGTAGCAACTCCAGAATGCGGCCAGTTGCCTGGGCTCATCCTCCACAATGGAATAAAGACCCTGAACCTGCATCCAGTACTGCTTCTTGGGCCAGTTGGTCAGCAGTGTCTTGCTGACTTCAAGGGCCTCGTTGAATTCCTCCAGCTCCCAGTGCGCGGCCAGCAGATAGCGCCACCAGTTCTCCTCGACCTCGTCGCCCGTCTGCCTGGCCCTTTCTATCGCAAGCTGTACGTTGTCCAGCGCATTGCGCCAATCCTCCATCTGGAAGTACGCCATGGCCAGAAGCATGTAATCCTTGGGAACCGGACTCTCCTGGGAATCGATCCATCTACGCGCGAAATTGATCGCTTCCGGATAGTTCTCAACCTGCATGTAGAGCTGCGACAGCGTTCTGATGGTCTGGTAATACAGGCCCTCGGGGATTTCCCCGGGGCCGCCGATCTCGATTACGGCGCGGAAAGAACGGATGGCGCTGGGAAAATCTTCCTTCTCGATGTGGATGAAGCCGTAGAAATTATTGGTCTGGGCGCGCTCGTAGGGCGTCAGGCCGCGAAGTTCGACGATCTCCTGCAGCATTGCCTCCGCGGTAGCGTAGTCCTCAAGTTCCAGCGCCTCCTGCGCCCTGGAAAAACGCCTGTGCACCCTTTCGCTCATGGCCTCGCTGCGCCGCGTCTTCTGCTCCTCCTCCTCTCCTTCCTGAGCCTGGATGAATCCCACCGGCGCAAGCAGTGCGAGGCCGACAAGCCCCGCGAAGATCATGTTGAACCTCGGGCTCACGGCGTCAATCTTCAATCTGGAAGGTTATCCTGTGCCGCAATCCCGGCACGGCGATGGCCGTGCCGTTCACCACGCGCGGCTTGTACTTGAATTTGAGCAAAGCCTGCACGGACGCGCGTTCGAACAGGGAACTCGTGCACTCGATAACGCTCACATCCGCCGTGGTACCCAGCGGCGTAACGGTGAACTGGAGATCGCAATAGCCTTCCAGGCCGCGCGACTGCGCCCGGCGCGGATACATGGGCGCCACCTTCACGATCGGCAGATAATCGCCCTCGGCCAGGCTGAAATCGCCCAACTCGCTGTCCAGGCCCACATCCATGTTCGGATTCGGCACCGAAACCGCCACGGCCGAATCGAAGTCCGAATTGTCCATGTCCTGCTGAGGAAGATCGGGGGGCTGGTCATCCACTTCGGGCGGCCGCTCGGGCTTCTCTTCCTTCTGCTCGACCGTTTCCTCTCTCTTTACGCGCACGAAGTCCACGAATCGCGCATCGAGCGCCTCGGTAATCGCCGCCTGGCCGGTGGCGATCAGGAACTGCATGACCCATAGCAGGGACAGCGCAGCGAAACTCCCGATTGCCAGGGCCACGAAATAGCGCCCGACTCTCCGTTTGACTTGTTTCTGGTCTGTCATATAGCCACCTCCACTGCTGCTTGCGGAAAGCGGGGTCTACGTCCGACGCGAATCGCGTCAGTCCTCACTGGCCGCTATCGACACATTGAAGACACCGGCCTGCCGGGCGGAATCCATAACGCCGACCAGGGTCTCCGTATACGCCCGCTTGTCTGCCTGAATAATAACCGAACCCTCCGGGTTCTCCGCGTGCAGGCGTTCTATGTTGGCCCGCACCGCCCTGGGATCGATTCGGCGCCTGTCGATCCAGATTTCATTCGACGCGCTGATGGCCACCAGGATGTTGGCCTTCTCCTGCCGCACGGCGGTAGGCGCATCCGGCCGGTTCACGTCGATGCCGGCCTCCTTGATGAAGGAAGCCGTGACGATGAAGAAGATCAGCATGATGAACACCACGTCCAGCATGGGCGTGAGGTTGATCTCGGCCTTGGCTTCCTCGCCTGCGGCCTGAATGATGGATCTGCGCATTAGTGCTTACTCCAGTTAATCCCTTGCGTGCGAACCAGGTCTCAGTGATCCATTGTCAGGTGCTCTTCCAGGTCCTCCACCTCGCGGTCGGCGCGCCGAGTGAGGTAGGTGGTCCAGAAGACTCCCGAAAGGGCGCCCACCATGCCCGCCATGGTGGGGATTGTTGCCTTGGATACGCCGGAAGCCATGGAGCGCGGGTTGCCGCTACCGGCAATCGCCATGACGTCGAACACCTCGATCATCCCGGTTACGGTGCCCAACAGTCCCAAAAGCGGACAAAGCGCCACCAGCGTCTGCACGATCGGCAGCGAGCGGCGCACGGCCATATTGAATTCCGAAATCATTCGATCGCGAATCTGATGGGCCTCCCAGGACTGGCGTTCGTTACGCGCTTCCCAATCATCGTAGATCGCGCTGCGCCGGTTCTTCAGCTCCACCTGGTAGAACACCAGCCGTTCGAAGACCAGCATCCACATCAGGAAGATGGTCAGCGCTATCAGAAACAGGACATCTCCGCCCAGTTCCATGAAATCGCGGATCGCCTCGAAGGCGTCGTAGAACCAGCTAAACATGGTCAACGAATCCGGTCAGTCAAATCCTCCGACTCCGCGGCGTCAGGCCGGCGCCTTGTGTTGTGCTTCCGAATGCTCAGCCACGATTCCGGTACTCTGTTCCTGCAGGATCTGCACGATGCGGCGGCTGCGCCCGCTCACCACGGTATGCAACAGCACCATGGGTATGGCGACGCTAAGACCCAGCACGGTAGTAACCAGCGCCTGGGAAATACCGCCCGCCATCAGCTTGGGATCGCCGGTGCCGTAAAGCGTGATCGCCTGGAAGGTCTTGATCATTCCGGTTACGGTGCCCAGCAGTCCCATCAGTGGCGCCACTACGGAGATGATCTGTATGAACAGCAAGGCCCGATTCAGCTTGGGCGTTTCCTTGAAGATGGCCTCGCCGAGTTTGAGTTCCAGTGTTTCCGTGTCCACGTCCTTGTTGTCGTGGTACACCGCGAGTACCCGTCCGAGTGCATTGTCGTCCGATGGCGTGGAACTGCGCAGCTGCGCCGTTACCTTGCGGCTGGCCAGCGACAGCGTCACCAGGCGTTCCAGTGAAATCAGAAGGCCGATTACGCCCAGCGCGAGGATCAGATAGCCGACCAGTGCGCCCTGCTGTATGCGCTCCACCAGGTTAGGACGGCCGACCAGGGAATTGAGCACACCGCCCAGCGTCGGGTCCAGCCCAAACCGCACCACATCGCCGGAATCGGCGCCCAGCAGGTCTTCCGTACTGCCGGTAAAGCGGCCGGCCTCCGGCTGGCGGCCCAGCTCGGTCACATTGCCGGTCTCCTGGCGATAAGTCAGGTACTTGCCGTCCGACACGATATTGAACAGGCCGACCCGCACCACTTCGGTCGGCTCGCGTTCGCCGCCCAGCGAGATGACATCCGTATTGAATCGGACGACTTTCGCCGACTCGGTCATTTCACGCTGCAGCTCCCACCACAACTGCTCCATCTCCTCAATGGAAGGCAATTCGATTCCCGATCCCAGCTTCTCCACCAGCGTGGTGAGGAATTCCGACCGCTCCGGGTACTGCACATTGGTAACCGAGGATTCAAACTTGGACCGCGCATCGCCGGCCACCTGCTGGGTAACGCCGAACAATTCCTTGAGCGCGCCCAGCCGTTCGTCGCGGGTCTGCTTCAGCGCCGCGATGCGGCGCTCGTTCTCGCCGTACGAGTTTTCCAGGCGCTGACTGCGGCGTTCCTCGGCGGTCTTTTCGGCATTCGCCTGATCCAGCAACTGCTGCTGCTCTCCACGAGCCTGGCGGAACTGCTCCTCGCGGGTGCGCATTTCTTCGTTATCGCGAACGGCGCCCTGCTCCACCAGGCGCAGCAGTTCGTCCAGCGTAAGGGCTTCCTGCGCCTGCAGGGGCACCGCAAGCAGCAGGCCCAGCATTGAGCCGGCAATTGTTCTTGTCATCGTCATTTATCCAGCCTCCGGCGCAGCAACAGGCAGCAGCAACAGGTCAGGGGCAACCTGCTTGCGCGCGACCCGCAGGCCCTGGCGCACCTGGTTGCGGTAACTCCCGTCCAGATCGACCCAGGACCTGGAATCGTGATCCCACATGCGCGTCGCGCTCAGGTCCGCGGTCTGATACACAAGCGATATGCGGCCGATGCGCAGCACATCCACTTCCAGCGTTCCGCCTTCATGGTCCACCGAGGCCTTGTAGGCTTCAATGGTGCGTCCGTAGTCGTTCTCGATCTGGTATGCCTCGAGAACCTTGCGGAATTTCTCGGCAACGGTGACGTTCTCCGCCTCCATCAATTCATAGAGGTTGCCTACCCGGATACGTCGCTCATCCAGCAGAAAAGGCGCATCCGCCTCGACGAACAGGTCCAGCGACTCGATCATGCGCACCATCAGCGGCAGCATCTGGCGGCCGGTTGCCTCGACTTCGTCGATGGCCTGGTTCAGCTTGCCGATATCGCTTTCCTGCCTGTCGATCTGCCGCTGCATCAGCGTATTGAAGACCTTCAGACCCTCGAGTTCCTTCAGCACCCGCTTGTATTCGGTCTCCAGCGAGTCGGTTTCCTTGACGATGTCGTCGATCCGATCCTGGGACTGCCTGCCGGCCTCCGCGCGATCGGCCTGGACGTCCTCGACGTCCTCCAGCGTCGTCGCTCCCGCCAGCGCGGCTGCAGCCAGCAGCGCCCCGGCGCACAACGACCCCCTAAGAATTGGCTTCATCAAAAGCTCCCCTTGTACATCCCAAAGCAGGTACATGACCATCAGGCGGGTTCCAAGAGACCGGCCTGATGCAAGCCACGGGATATTAGCACAGCTTGGAGTTCTCGCGTGTTTCGGGAACGTGACCGCGGGACGCGGCAAGGCCCCTGATTTGACCCCCCGGTTCAGGCTGGGCAACTCCCCCTCCGCCCGCGCCGGCCTTGACATGCGGGCCGCTTCACGCATAATCCTCGGGCATGGACGTTCGCCGCCCTACCCTTAGCCTCCACGCAGCCGCCATCGGCCTGCGTCCGGCTGCGCTCGCACTGCTTGCGGGGCACCGAAAGCGGGGTAAGGAATAGGCCCGGGCAACTCCAAACGCCTCTCTTCAAACCCCGCTAACCGAACACCGGATGCGGGGTTTTTTCTGTGGGCATACCACGACCTCATGAGAACCTCAATATGAACCAGCAAGCCAATAAGGATCGCGTTCACATTTTCGACACCACCTTGCGCGACGGCGAGCAGGCGCCGGGCTGCAGCATGACGCTGCGCGAAAAGCTCAAGGTGGCGCGGGCGCTCCGTGACATGCGGGTCGACATCATCGAGGCCGGCTTTGCCGCGGCCTCGCCGGGTGACTTCGAATCCGTGCGGGAAGTGGCCAGCACGATCAAGGGGGTCACCATCTGTTCGCTGGCGCGCTGCCACGAAGGCGACATCGAGCAGGCCGCCCGGGCGCTGGAACCGGCTGCCCGCAAGCGTATCCACGTATTCGTCGCGACCAGCGAGATTCACCGCAAGTTCAAGCTGGAAATGGAGCGCGAGGAAGTCCTGCGCCGGGCGGTGGAGGGCGTTCGCCTGGCCAGGCAGGCCTGCGACGACGTGGAGTTCTCCCCGGAGGACGCCTCGCGCACCGAGCCTGAATACCTTACCGAAATCGTCAGCGCGGTGGTGGAGGCCGGCGCCACTACAGTCAACATCCCCGACACCGTAGGTTACGCGATGCCGGAGCAGTTCCGGGAGCTGTTCGAGCATCTGCGCGCCACGGTTCCCGGCATCGAAGACGTGGTGTTGAGCGCCCACTGCCACGACGACCTCGGCCTTTCGGTCGCCAACAGCCTGGCGGCCGTCGCAGGCGGCGCCCGTCAGGTCGAATGCACCGTCAACGGGATCGGCGAGCGCGCCGGCAACTGCTCCCTGGAGGAGGTGGTCATGGCGCTCAAGGTGCGCGCCGATTTCTTCGGCCTGAAGACCGGGATTGAAACCACCGGGCTTTACCCCGCCAGCCGGCTGGTCTCCAGCGTCACCGGCATGCACCCGCCGCGCAACAAGGCCATCGTGGGCAAGAACGCCTTCGCGCACGAAGCCGGCATTCATCAGCACGGCATGCTCAAGCACGCCCAGACTTACGAGATCATGCGTCCCGAGTCGGTGGGCATGCACCGCTCCAACCTGGTGCTGGGCAAGCACTCCGGGCGGCACGCCTTCCGCGACCGCACCCGCCAGCTCGGCTTCGAACTGAGCGAGGACCAGCTCAACCGTGCGTTCATCGAATTCAAGAAACTGGCCGACCGCAAGAAGGAGCTGTTCGACGCCGACATCGAGGCCCTTATCGTGCACAAGGACAGCGCCGCGATGGGCCCCTGGCGCCTGCGCGAACTTCGTATCAACACCGGGGGCAGCACTCTGGCGGTGGCTGCGGTACGCCTCGAGCACGAAAGCGGGGAACAGCGTGACGAGGCGGCCGTGGGCGACGGTCCGATCGACGCAACCTTCAAGGCGCTGGAACGGGCAACGGAAATGAGCGTTGAACTGATCCACTTCGACGTGCGCAGCGTCACGACGGGCGAGGACGCGCAAGGCGAGGCCACCGTTACGGCACGCTGGGGCGAGTCCTCGTACCGCGGCCGCGCCGTCAGCACCGATATTGTGGAAGCCGGCGCCGAGGCCCTGCTGGAAGTGCTCAACCGGGTGTTGCGGGCCAAGGCGCGGCTGGATTCGGGAAAAGCCGCCAAAAGAGGCCCGCGCAGGCGCCTTGGGCCGTAAAATCGCGGCGAGCCGCAGTTTTCGGCGATTCCATTACCTACTGGAGACCCCCAATTCATGAGCGCACAAGCCGAATGGATCTGGCACGACGGCGAAATCAAGCCGTACATGGAGGCCCAGACGCACGTCATGACGCACGCGCTGCACTACGGCACCTCGGTTTTCGAGGGCATTCGCTGTTACGCAAGCCACCTGGGGCCGGTAATTTTCCGGCTGCGTGCGCACACCCGGCGAATGTACAACTCGGCCAAGATTTACCGGCTGAAGATCCCGTACACCCCGGACGAAGTAAACGACGCCTGTCGCCAGGTCATCGACCGCAACCAGCTGTTTGAGGGCGCGTACATCCGTCCGATTGCATTTCGCGGCGCCGGCGACCTCAGAATCCTGCCGTCGGCCAGCGTTCCGGTGCATGTTGCGGTCGCCGCCTGGCAATGGGGTTCATACCTGGGCGGCACGGACGAGGGTGTGGACATTTGCTGCACATCCTGGCAACGGGTGGCTCCCAATACCGTGCCTGCATTGGCCAAGGCGGGCGGAAATTACCTTTCCAGCGTTCTGGTCACGCTGGAGGCCCAGGAGAACGGCTACGTCGAAGGGCTCGCTATGACCCATGACGGACTGGTCAGTGAAGGCGCGGGCGAAAACGTCTTCGTGGCGGTGGCCGGCAAGCTGTACACCCCACCCTACTCCGCCTCAATCCTGCCGGGGATCACCCGCGACACGGTGATCAAGCTGGCCAGGGGGCTGGGCATTCCGGTCATCCAGGAGGCCCTGCCGCGCGAGGTGCTCTACATCGCCGACGAAGTGTTCCTGGCGGGCACGGCGGCGGAGATCACGCCGGTTCGCAGCCTGGACCGCCTGACCATAGGAAAAGGCAAGCCCGGCGAGCTGACCCGGGCCCTGCAGGACGCCTTCTTCGGGCTGTTCGACGGGCGCACCGACGATCCGCGCGGATGGCTGGAACCGGTGCAGGGCATCGACCAGGAGGGCTGATCAATATGCCGGAACAGACCCTGCTCTCAAAGATCTGGGACGCGCACGAAGTCGTCGCGGAGACGCGCGATACGCCGGCGGTGCTCTACATCGACCTGCACCTGGTGCACGAGGTCACGACACCGCAGGCCTTCGACGTCCTGCGAGCGAACGGGCTGCCGGTGCGCCGGCCGGACCGCACGCTGGCGACCATGGACCACTCGACGCCGACGGAGCCTGCCTCCACGCTGGAGGAACTGGCGAAGGTAGCGCTGCCCGCGGCGGCCGCCCAGGTCCGCGCCATGATCGAGAACTGCGAGGAGTTCGGCGTTGAACTGCGCGGCCTGGACAGTCCCGAACGCGGGATCGTGCACGTCGTCGGTCCGGAACAAGGGGCGACCTGGCCGGGCCACACGGTGGTATGCGGAGACAGCCACACCAGCACGCACGGCGCGTTCGGCGCGCTGGCCTTCGGCATCGGCACCACCGAAGTCGGCCACGTACTCGCCACGCAGTGCCTGCTGCAGCGCCGGCCGGGGGCGCTGGCGGTGAACGTGAGCGGCCGCCTGGGTCCCGGCGTGACTTCCAAGGACCTGATCCTGGCGATTATCCGCAAACTGGGCGTTGGCGGCGGAACCGGGCGGGTCCTGCAGTATCGCGGCGAAACCATCCGGGCGCTGACCATGGAGCAGCGCATGACCATGTGCAACATGAGCATCGAGGCCGGCGCCCGCGCCGGCATGGTTGCCCCGGACGACACGGCCTACGAATGGCTGTACGGGCGCCCCATGGCGCCGGCCGGCGCCGAATGGGACGCTGCGCTTGCCGGCTGGCGCGAACTCGAGGACCGCGGCGATGCGGAGTTCGAAGGGGAAGTGAGCCTGGATGCCGACCAACTACGCCCGATGGTGACCTACGGCACTAATCCGGGAATGTCGGCGCAGATCGACGAACCGGTGCCCGGGAGTGGCGATCCCGCCATCGACAAGGCGCTGGCCTACATGGGCGTGGAACCGGGCAAACCGTTGCAGGGGCGCGAGGTGGACATCGTTTTTCTCGGCAGCTGCACCAATTCCCGGATGAGCGACCTGCGCTCCGCCGCGGAACTGATGCGCGGGCGCCGGGTGGCGGACAGCGTGCGCATGCTGGTGGTGCCGGGATCGCAGATCGTGAAGCGTGAAGCCGAGGCCGAGGGCCTGCATGAGGTTTTCCTGTCGGCGGGCGCCGAATGGCGCGAAGCAGGCTGCTCGATGTGCATCGGCATGAACGGCGACACGGTGGGCGCCGGAAAACTCTGCGTAAGCACCAGCAACCGCAACTTCGAAGGCCGGCAGGGGCCGGGCGCCCGCACCGTCCTGGCCAGCCCGCTGACCGCCGCGGCCAGTGCCATACGGGGTCGCGTGGCGGACCCGCGCGAGCTGATGGACAGCTGACGTCATGGAAAAAATCATCCGCATCCAGTCGCGCACGGTCGTGCTCGATATCGACAACGTCGACACCGACCAGATCATTCCCGCACGCTACCTCACGACAACCGGGCGCGATGGCCTGGGCGAGGCGGCCTTCCATGACTGGCGGTACGCCAAGAGCGGGGAACTCAACCCCGAGTTCGTGCTCAACCGCGCGGAGAACCGGGATCGCACCATCCTCGTCGCGGGCGACAATTTCGGCTGCGGCTCGTCCCGCGAACACGCGCCCTGGGCGCTGCTGGACATCGGGCTCAAGGCCGTGATCAGCACCAGCATCGCCGACATCTTCCGTAACAACTCGCTCAAGAACGGTTTCGTTCCGGTTGTAATCGATGAAGAACCCCACGGCTGGCTGCTGGCCAACCCCGGCGCGGACATCGTGATCGACCTGGAGCAGGCGCAGGTCGAACTTCCCGAAGGGCCGCCCTGGCCTTTCGAGATTGACCGGTTCGCGCGCTATTGCCTGATGAATGGCGTCGATCAACTCGGTTACCTGCTTGAGCAGCGCGACCGGATCGGCGCCTGGGAGGCCAGCCATTGACGTGCCTCATTGCCGTTCTTCCCGGCGACGGAATCGGGCCGGAGGTCATGTGCGCGGGCCTGCGCGTGCTGCGGGCCGCGGCTGCCCGGCACTCGCTGGATATTGAAACGCGCGAGGCGCCGTTCGGCGGCAGCGCGCTCGAACAGCTCGGCAATCCCTTCCCCCCCGCAACGCGCGACCTGTGCCTTGAGGCCGACGCGGTACTGCTGGGCGCGGTCGGCCTGCCGGGGCCGCCGCCGGCGGATCCGGCCCTGCGCCCGGAACAGGGCCTGCTGAATCTGCGCGCGCTGCTCGGCGTCTACGCCAACCTTCGCCCGATACGGCCGTTGCCCGGCGCTACCGACGCCTCGCCGCTACGCGCGGACAAGCTGGCCGGCGTGGACCTGATCGTCGTGCGGGAGCTCACCGGCGGCGTCTATTTCGGCGACAAGCAGGAAGGCGACGACAAGGCCAGCGACCTGTGCAGCTACAGCAGCGAAGAAGTCGAGCGGGTCGTGCGCTATGCGGCGGACCTCGCGCGCAAGCGCCGCGGCCGCGTGACTTCCATCGACAAGGCCAACGTGCTGGCCACCTCGCGCCTGTGGCGGACGGTTGCGAGCCGCGTCATGGCTGAAGAATTTCCGGAAATCGAGCTTGAGCACCTGCTGGTGGACGCCGCGGCGATGCGCCTGCTGACCCACGCCGCCCGGTTCGACGTCCTGGTGACCGAAAACATGTTCGGCGACATCCTCACCGACGAGGCGTCGGTACTGACCGGCTCGCTGGGAATGGCGCCTTCGGCGTCCGTCGGGGAAGGCCGGCGGGCGCTGTACGAACCCATTCACGGCACCGCGCCGGATATCGAGGGCCGCAACCTGGCGAACCCCTGCGGCATGATTCTCTCAGTGGCGATGATGCTGGAATTGAGCCTGAACAGCACCCGGGCCGCACGCGAGGTCGAAGCGGCAGTCGCCGCCGCCATCGCCGACGACGTGCGCACGGCGGACATTGCGGGCGAAGCGCAGGCCGCGTCAACAGAAGAATTCACCGACGCGGTGCTGGACCGCCTGAAACAATGACATCGAAATGGAAGCGCAGCGAGCGCGTACAGATCGCAGTACAGAAGTCCGGCCGGCTCACCGAACACTCCCTGGCGCTCCTCAAGCGCTGTGGCCTGCGGCTCACGCAAGGCGCCGACGAACTGCTGGTGGTAGCGGAAAACATGCCCGTGGACGTGCTGCTGGTGCGCGACGACGAGATTCCGGGCCTTGTGCGTGACGGAGCCTGCGATCTGGGCATCGTCGGCCTGAACGTGGCGGAGGAGCAGCGGCTGGGGCTGGAGAGCGGCCAGCCCGCCCCCACGAGCATCCGCAGCCTGGCGTTCGGCGATTGCCGCCTGTCGATGGCCTACCCCAGGGACGGCGAGGCGCGCGGGGCCGGCGATCTTGAGGGTATGCGTGTCGCTACGAGCTACCCGCGTCTGACCGCACAATTCCTTGCTGAAGCGGGCGTGAATGCGGAAGTTGTCCCTTTCTCCGGCGCGGTGGAACTGGCGCCGCGCCTGGGCCGCGCCGAGGCGATCTGCGATCTGGTCTCCAGCGGCAAGACACTGGCGGCCAACCAGCTCAGGGAAGGAGAAACCGTGCTGGAAAGCCGCGCCACGCTGCTCCTGAGCCCCGCTGAATTGCCTGCCGTGCGCGTGGACTGGGTAGAACTGCTCAAACGCCGCATGGACGGCGTCATGCAGGCCCGCGAAACCAAGTACATCATGCTGCACGCCCCGCGCGCCGCGCTGGCCACCATCGCGAAGCTGCTTCCCGGTTCCGAGGCCCCGACCATCATGCCCCTGGAAGGGCGAGACGACCGCGTGGCAGTGCATGCGGTGTGCCGGGAAAGCGTCTTCTGGGAGACGCTGGAGGCCCTCAAGGATGCCGGCGCCAGTTCCGTGCTGGTATTGCCGGTGGAGAAGATGCTGGAATGACGCCGATCCCGCCTCTCTACCACTGGAACGACCTGGACGAGCAACAGCGCCGGGCGGTCCTAGAACGCCTTGCAGCCCCGGCCGACCCTGCGCTGGAGGCGCGCGTGAAGGACATCATGGAGCAGGTGCGCACAGGCGGCGACCAGGCGCTCAAGAAACTCGAAGCGGAACTGGACGGCGTGGAACTCGACGACCTCGAAGCCGGCAAAGAGGAGATCGGGGAAGCCGGCGATCTGCTTACCGGGCAACAGCGCGACGCGATTCACACCGCACTGGAGAACATTCGCGCCTGCCACGCGGCCCAGAAGCCTGCGGACACCCGCACCGAGCCGGTCCCCGGCGTGGTTTGCGAGCAGCGATATCGTCCCTTGCAGGCGGTCGGGCTGTACGTGCCGGCCGGGTCCGCCCCCCTGCCTTCCACGGCCATGATGCTGGCCGCGCCCGCGCAACTGGCCGGCTGCCCGCAACGTATTCTCTGTGCGCCGCCTGCCGCCGACGGCAGCGTCAATCCGGCGATTCTTTACGTGGCGCAACAGTGTGAAGTGCACCGCGTGTTCAAGCTGGGCGGGGCGCAGGCGATTGCCGCGATGGCCTACGGCACCGAAAGCGTCCCCCGGGTCGACAAGATCTTCGGGCCCGGCAGCCGTTGGGTCGCCGCGGCCAAGCAGCAGGCGGCGATGGAGCCGGGCGGACCGGCGCAGGACCTCCCCGCCGGCCCGACCGAGGCCATGGTCATCGCCGACCACAGCGCAAACGCCGATTTCGTCGCCCTGGACCTGCTGAGCCAGGCCGAACACGGCGAGGACGCGCACGTGCTGCTCCTTTGCCTGGACGAGAAGCTGGCCACGGCGGTCCAGGAAGCCATCGCCGGCCAGTTGCGCACCCTGCCGCGCACCGAAGTACTGGAGAAATCGCTGTCGTCCGGCGCCCTGCTGATTGTGGATACCCTGGAGTTGGCCGTCGAATTGGCCAATCGCTACGCTCCCGAACACCTGCTGCTGCAGGTCGCCGACCCGCGCTCGCTGATGGCGAAAATCCGCAACGCGGGCGCCGTGTTTCTCGGACCCTGGTCGCCGGAATCCAGCGGCGATTACTGCAACGGCGCCAATCACGTGCTGCCCACCTACGGCAGCGCCCGATGGGCCAGCGGCCTTGGGCTTGCCGACTTTTACAAGCGCATCAGCGTTCAGGAACTTTCGCGGGCCGGACTGGGAAGCATTGCGGACTCTATCGCCACGCTGGCCCGCACCGAGGGACTGGAAGCCCACGCACGCGCCGCGGAAGTGCGCCGGAGGCTGGAACCATGAAACAGGAATACCTTCGTGCCGGCGGCAAGAGGCTGAAGCGCTCCCTGCCGTCGGCCCTGGTGCTGGGACTGCTCGCCGTCACGGCGTGGGCGGACTCCACCGTGCTGCGTTGCGGAACCCTGGTCGACGTCGAGCGCCGGCAACTGGTCCGGCAGCAGGACATCCTTGTCGCCGACGGCGTCATAGCCGATCTCGGGTCCGGGCATGCCGAGCCGGACGGCGCCACCGTCATCGACCTCGGCGGGCATTACTGCCTGCCCGGCCTGATCGACGCGCACACGCACCTGATGCCCGGCGGGAGCGGCCTGAACTCCTCCAGCGCCGAAAAAACACTGATCGCGCTCAGGAACGCGCAGACGATGCTGCAGCACGGCTATACGACCCTGCGCATACCGGGTGACGGCGACATCGGCTACGGATCCATCGCCCTTCGCGACGCGATCGCCAGCGGATTGTTCACGGGCCCCCGAATGCAGGTAGCTCCGCACTTTCTTTGCCCGCTCGGTGGGCATTGCGACCGCAACGCCCTTGCTGCGGACAGCGGGGTGCCGACGGCGGCGCATGTCATCGCGGCCGGTGAAGACGCGGCCCGCGAGGCGGTACGCCGCGAACTCAAGTACGGAGCGGACTGGATCAAGGTGCATGCGACTGGCGGCATCATGTCCACTGGCGACGATCCCTGGGTACAGGCGTTCACCGACGCCGAGCTCGCCGCCTTCTCCGACGAAACCCACCGTCACGGCAAGAAGATCACCGCGCACATTCACGGCGCAGACGCCGTCAAGTCCGCGGTACGGGCCGGCTTCGACAGCGTGGAACACGGCACGCTGATGGATGACGAGGCCATCGAGATGATGGTCGAGTCGGGAACCTGGCTGGTGCCGACCGTCTACGTGCTCGATTACCTGCTGGAGAGTACGCAATCGCGCCGGATCACACCTGAAATCATGGCCAAGGCCCGCGCCGTCGCGGAAATAAGGGACGTCAGCTTCAGGAAAGCCTACGAGGCAGGCGTCCGGATGGCCGTAGGCTCCGACCAGGTGTTCCCCCACCGGCATTCCGCCAGGGAGTTCGCCGCGCTGGTCAGACAGGGCGTGACACCGATGGACGCCATCGTAATGGGAACGATCAACGGCGCCACACTGCTCGGCCTTGAGGACGAAATCGGCAGCGTTGCGGTGGGCAAGCAGGCCGACATCATCGCCGTGCCCGCCAACCCCCTGGAAGACATTTCGATCCTGGAAAAAGTCGGGTTCGTGATGCTCGGCGGCCGGATCGTCCGCAACGACTGACTCATGAGCTGGATCACATCATTGGCGCGGGAAGCCGTGCAGAAGGGTCGGGCCTACAAGGCGCCGACCACGCCGAGCCTGGCCCGGCTGCACGCCAACGAGCTTCCCTGGGCGCCCGATTACGACCCGGCGCCGGGCAAGCTCAACTTTTACCCGCTCCTGTACCCCGCGGAGCTGACCGAACGCATGGCCGAACACTACGGCGTGCGGCCGGAGGAACTTGCGGTAACCCGCGGCAGCAGCGAGGGCATCGACTGCCTGTACCGTGCCTTCTGCGAATCCGGGCGGGACAGCGCCATCTTCTGCCCCCCCTCGTTCGAGATGTTTCGCTGGTACGGCCGATTGCAGGGCGCGCGCGTCCTTGAGGTTCCGTTGCTGGCCGCAGACGGCTTCTCGCTCGACGTGCCGGCCATCAAGGCAGCCTGGTCCGATGATGTAAAGCTCCTGATCCTGTGTTCCCCGAACAACCCCACGGGCAATCTGATGGACCCGGACAACCTCCTGGAACTGGTGGAACACGCCCGGGGGCGATCGGTCGTGGTGCTTGACGCCGCCTACTCCGAGTTCGCGGGCCAGAACTCGGGCGCCGAGTGGATCACTGCCCACCCGCACGTCGTGGTCCTGCGCACGGTGTCGAAGGCCCTGGGGTTGGCAGGCGTGCGCTGCGGCGCCCTGATTGCCTGCCCGGAGATCATCGGGCTGATGCGCCGCGTACAATCGCCCTACAGTTTCTCCGCCCTGTGCGAGCACACCGTGCTTGAGGCCCTGAAACCTGAAAACCTGTCCAGGATGCAAGGCCGCATAGCACTTGTCATTGAGGAGCGCGAACGTGTCAGCCGGCGGCTTGCGGAACTCCCTCAGGTCAAGACCGTGTATCCCAGCCGCACCAACTTCGTTTTGCTGAAAGTGGCCGATGCCGATGGCTTCAACGCCGCGGCCCGCGACGGCGGCTACCTGCTGCGCAGAATTCCCGACGAACCGGGGCTTGAGTCCTGCGTACGCATTACCCTGGGCACGCCGGAGCAGAACGACGGCCTGCTGGCGACGCTGAGGGCGGCGGCATGAGTGCTCGCGTCGCTTTCGTGGACCGCGACGGCACCCTGATCGAGGAGCCGCCCGACTTCCAGGTCGACAGCCTTTCAAAACTCAGGCTGGCGCACGGCGTCGTGCCCGCGCTGCGGAAATTGCAGGAGGCCGGTTTCGAACTGGTGATGGTCAGCAACCAGGACGGGCTCGGCACCGACAGCTTCCCTCGGGAAGACTTCGACGAACCGCACGAATTCCTGATGACGCTGCTCGCCTCCCAGGGGATCGAAATTGCCGAAGTCTTCGTTTGTCCGCACGTTGCCAAAGACGGCTGCGAATGCCGCAAACCGCGCACCGGCCTGGTGAACGAATTCATGCGCACGCGACCGGTGGATCGCGACGCCAGCGTAATGATCGGCGACCGCGACACCGACTTGCAGTTCGCCGACAACCTGGGCGTGCGTGGCTTCCGGGTCGACGCCGGGCAACCGGGAAGCTGGGAGCAGCTCGTCCGCGAGATCGTCGATGCGCCGCGAATCGGCCGCGTGCGCCGCGAGACCCGCGAGACGGACCTGAGCGTGGAAGTCGATCTCGACGCTCCGCCCGGGGCCGATGTGGCCACCGGAATCGGCTTTTTCGACCACATGCTGGAGCAGCTGGCCAAACACGGCGGTTTCGGACTCAAGCTCAGCTGCAAGGGCGATCTGGAGGTGGATGAACATCACACCGTCGAGGACTGCGCCCTGGCACTGGGCGCAGCCCTGAAGGACGCGCTCGGCGACCGGCGGGGAATCAGCCGCTTCGCATCCGAACTGCCCATGGACGAGGCTGACGTCAAGGTCCTGCTGGACCTGTCCGGGCGCCCATGGCTCAAGTTCAGGGGCAAATTCGCACGCGAGAGCGTGGGAGGACTGCCGACCGAACTGGTCGAGCACTTCTTCCGTTCGCTGGCGGAAGCCAGCGGCGCCACCCTGCATATCCGGGTGCGCGGCGAGAACACCCACCACATGATCGAGTCCTGCTTCAAGGGCGTGGGAAGGGCCCTGCGCCAGGCAGTCGCGCGCGAGGGAGGGGACATTCCCAGCACCAAGGGCGTCCTGTGAACACGGCACTGGTGGATTGCGGCGGGGCGAACATTGCGTCCCTGCGGTTCGCCCTTGAGCGCCTGGGGGTGCAGGCGCATTTCACGCGCGACGCCCGCAGGATCGAAGCCGCGGAGCGGGTGCTCCTGCCGGGCGTAGGCGCCGCCGGGGCCGGCATGGGAAGGCTGGGCGACGCGGGCCTGCTGGAGCTCATTCCCCGCCTGACGCAACCCGTACTGGGCATCTGCCTGGGGATGCAGTTGCTCTACGAGGGCTCCAGCGAGGACGATACGCCCTGCCTCGCCGTCATACCCGGCAAGGTTGACCTGCTTGAAGTCTCCCCCGAGCACACCATCCCGCACATGGGATGGAACCAGGTGGAACGGCGCGCGGAATCGCGCCTGCTCGACGGCATCCCGGACGGTTCCTGGTTCTACTTCGTGCACAGCTACGCTGCCCCGCCCGGCGAGCACTGTGTGGGCGACACCGAGCACGGCCGCCGCTTCGCTTCTGTCGTGAACAGGGACAATTTCTTCGGAGTGCAGTTTCACCCGGAACGGTCCGGGCGGCACGGGCAGCGCCTGCTGAAGAATTTCCTTGAACTTCCGTGGAACTGATACCTTCGATCGACCTGATGGGCGGTCGCGTGGTGCGTCTGCGCCGCGGCCGCTTCGATGACGCGGTCTTCTACTCGCACGGCGCCCTGGAGCTGGCCCGCAACTGGTCGCGCCTGGGCGCCCGCAGCCTCCATGTGGTCGATCTCGACGGCGCGCGTTCCGGGCGGAGGGAAAACGCCGCCATTGTTTCCCGCGTCGTGGCGGAGACGCCGCTTGCCGTCCAGGTGGGCGGCGGCATACGCGACGGCGTATCCCTCGAGACGGTCTTCGCCAGCGGAGCGGAGCGGGCGGTGAGCGGCAGTGCGCTCGCGGAGGATCCTTCGCGGGCCGGCCGCTGGGTGAAACGCTACGGCTCCAGTCGCCTGGTCGCCGCACTGGACATACGTGCCGGCAGCGAGCCCGAAGTGCTGACCCGCGGGTGGGTGCGAGAGAGCGGCCACTCCCTTTGGGAACTGCTGGATCTGCTCCTGGAACAGGGCTTCCGATGGTTTCTGTGCACCGACGTCAGCCGGGACGGCATGCTCAGCGGCCCGAATACGGACCTGTACGCCGAGTGCGTCGAGCGCGCGCCCAAGGCCTCTTTTATCGCCTCCGGCGGCGTATCGCGGGCGGATGACCTCAAGGCGCTGGCCGACACCGGCGTGGCGGCGGCGGTCTCCGGCAAGGCCCTGCTGGAAGGGCGCATCAGCGCCGAGGAAGCCGAACAGTGCTGGCGCGGCGGATAATCCCCTGCCTCGACGTGCGCGACGGCCTGGTCGTCAAGGGCGTGCGTTTCCGCGGGCACCGCGTGATGGGCGAGATCATGGACCTGGCGCGCCGTTACCGTGAGGAACACGCCGACGAAGTCGTGTTCTACGACATCACCGCCAGTCCGCACGGCCGTTCCGTGGACCGAAGCTGGATCCTGCGCGTGGCGGAGGTCCTGGACATTCCCTTCTGCGTAGCCGGCGGCATCCGCGATGTCACGGGGGCCGAGGAAGTACTGATGAACGGCGCCGACAAGATCTCCGTCAACAGCCCGGCGCTGGCCGATCCTGACCTGATCGGCGAACTGGCCCGCCGCTTCGGCTCGCAATGCGTGGTGGTGGGAATCGACAGCAGCGGCGGCGACGGGCGGTGGCGGGTGCATGAGCTTACCGGCGACCCTTCGCTCAGCCGCGAAGCCGGCCGCGACACGCTGGACTGGGTCCGCGAAGTTCAGGATCGGGGCGCCGGCGAAATCGTGCTCAACTGCATGAACATGGACGGCGTGCGCCAGGGCTATGACGTCGAACAGCTGTGCGCGGTTCGCGACTGCTGCAGCGTCCCGCTGATCGCCTCCGGCGGCGCCGGGGCCCCGGATCACTTCGTCGAAGTCTTTCGCCGTGCGCGCGTGGACGGCGCGCTGGCCGCGACCGTATTTCACTCAGGACAGATCGCGATCCCCGAACTCAAGGAGTACCTGGCCAGCCGCGACGTGGCCGTGCGCGGCTAAAGCCTCGCTCCCAGGGCTCAGCGACGGGAGCGCAGCTCCTCGAGGACCTCGGCGAGCGAAACGCCGGAGCCTTCGAGCAGGACCAGCAGATGATAGATCACGTCGGCCGCCTCGGCGCGCACCGCCCGCGGGTCGCCGGCAGCCGCCGCCAGCGCCAGTTCCACCGATTCCTCGCCGAATTTCTGCGCCACCCGCTGAATGCCTCCGCCCAGCAGTCGTGCCGTGTAGCTTTCTTCCGGCGCCGCCCCGGCGCGCGAGCGGATGACCGCTTCGAGTTCCACAAGGAAGTCCGCCGAAGCGCCTCTGCCTTCACTGTTCACTCAATCACCTCCTCCGCGGCGGGTTCCCGCAGGTTGTAATTCGAGGCCATTACACGGCCGTAGGCGCCGGCGTTGGCGAACAGCAGGACGTCGCCCTCGCGGCACTCGGGCAGCATGCGATCGCGAGCCAGCACGTCGCCGCTCTCGCAGATCGGGCCGACCACGTTCGCCAGCCGCGTCGCCGGTTCCTCCAGCCTGCTGAGGTTGTGCACCTCGTGGTAGGAGCCATAGAGCGCCGGGCGTATCAGCGAGTTCATCCCGGTTTCCACGCCCACATAGCGGGCGCCGCTCTTGCCCTTGACCTGGGTGACCCGCGCCAGCAGCACGCCGGCTTCGGCCACGACGTAGCGGCCGGGTTCGAGCCAGAATTCCAGATCGCGGGGCGCCTTTTCGCGGCAGCGCGCCAGATCCCTGTCCAGCTCCGCGAGGTCCAGGCCATGCTCGCCGGCATGCTGGGGCACGCCCAGTCCGCCGCCGAGATTGACCACGCGGACATCGGGAAAGTGCTCCAGGTGCTCGAGCAGCGTCTCGGCGATCGGGGACCAGGCGCCGGGATCCATCACGCCGCTTCCCATGTGGGCATGCAGCCCGGTAACCCGAGCGCCGGCCGCAGCCGCGGCCTCGGCGGCCCGCTGCGCTTCGAATAACGGAACCCCGAACTTGGAATGCACGCCGGCCGTGCGCACGTGCCGGTGCAACCCGCGCCCCACGCCGGGATCCAGGCGAACAAACAGGTCCCTTCCGGCAAACAGCTCCGGCCATTCCAGCAGCACGCCGAGGTTGTCCACCGTCAACTGAACGCCGGCTTCCAGCGCCTCGCCGTACTCGGACCGCGGCGCGAAGTTCGGCGTAAAAAGGATGCGTCCCGGATCATGCTCCGGGAACAGCTCTAGTAGCAGCCGGATTTCATTGGGCGACACGCACTCGAACTCCAGTCCGCTGCCGCGCACGCGCCTGAGCACGCCGGGATTCGAGTTGGCCTTGATCGCGTAGTAGACGCGGTCTATCGATTCCATGCCCTTGAGCCGCCCCGCCTGCTCCGCCACGCGGTCAAGGCTGTAGGCATAGGTCGCGCCCCGCTCCGCCGCAAGCTTCAACAGTTCGGCGCGCCTTTCGACCCACCATGGCGCGTCGGCGCCGACGGACGGGACCGGCGCCGGCTCGGTCAGTTCCTCCCAGGCGGGACCGAACAGTTCGTCGCTGGCCTCCGGCACGATCAGCCGCCCATGCAGACGCTGCGCCAGCCTGCGGGCCTGTGCCGGCTCGACCACGAAGCTGATGTTCAGATCGCTGGCCGCCTGGCTCAACAGGTGAATCGGCTGTTCGCGAAACGCCTCCAGCGCCGGCCCGACATCGTGCAGGACCGCCCGGATGCGCCGTCCGACAAGCGTCACTACGCTGGTATTGGTAGTGACCTTCACCTGGCCTATGCGCTCCAGCTCGGCCCGCAGCCGGGCCATCAGAGCGGGGGTGAGCGCCTCGGGATCGGTATCCAGCGTAACGGTCACGTTGCTTTCCGAGGTGGAAACCAGGTCCACGGAAAGCCCGAGGTCGCCGAAGCAGGTGAACACGTCCTTCAGAAAGCCGACCCGCCGCCACATGCCCAGCGTTTCCAGCGACACCAGCGGGACGCCGCTGCGCAGCATGACCGCCTTGACCCTGGCGCTGTCCGATTCCTCGGCCGGACCCACGCTGGTGCCGGGCAGCTCGGGATGCAGCGTGGACCGCACGGTCATGCCGATGCGGCTGTCGCGCAGCGGGGCGATCGACAGCGGATGCAGCACGCCGCCACCGGACGTCGCGATCTCCTGCGCTTCGGCGTAGCTGAGCCTGCGCAGCAGCCGCGCGCCGCTGATCACCCTGGGATCGGCGCTGAAAATGCCGGGCACGTCAGTCCAGATCTCAAGGCGTTCAGCTCCGATGGATGCGGCCAGCGCGGCCGCCGAAACGTCCGAACCGCCCCTTCCGAGAAGCACTTCCTCGCCTTCGCCGTTGCGGGCGATATAACCTTGCGTCAGCGGCACACCGGGAAGGCTTTCGAGCAGCGCGGCCGCTTCGGGATCGGGATCATGCTCGCATACGGCGTGCAGCATGGATTCGCGTTCTCCGGCCCAATCCCGCGCCGTTGCCCGCAGCAACCGCGCGGGATTCACCGGCGAAATCGCGATGCCCTTGAGTTCCAGCGCCGTAGCCGCAAGCCGCCCGGCAAGCCGCTCACCCAGCGCCAGCACCTTGACCCGCGCCCGGTAGCCTGCCTCGCCGGTCAACGCTATGCCGCGGAGCAATTGCGCCAGGTTTTCCAGTTCCGGTCCCAGGCAGGCGTCCGGATCGTCGATGTTCATTTCCCGGGCCAGTTCGCGATGACGATCGCCCAGCTCCTTCTCAAGGCTCGCGTGCTCGCCGCGCCGCGCCAGCTCGATCAGGGCTTCCAGGTCGTCGGTAACGCCGGCCACGGCCGAATGCACCACGATGGGCCTTGCGCCCTGCTCGCGACGGCGTCGCACCAGGCGCGCGATCGTGTCCCAGCCGGCAGCCGTGGCCACGCTGGCGCCGCCGAACTTGAGCACTACCCAGGGCGCGCTCATGAGCTCAGTACCTTGCCGGGGTTCATGATCCCGCTCGGATCCAGGACGCGCTTGAGCGCACGCATCACCTGGAGTTTCACCGGATCTCCGAGCCGTTCCAGTTCGTCTTTCAGCAGCACCCCCACGCCGTGTTCGGCGCTGAAGCTGCCGTCCATGGACCAGGCCAGCTCACGAAGTTCGGCGCTCAGCAGCCGGCCCTGCTCGGAGAAGCGGTCCGGGTCGATGTCCCGCGGACAGGGAACGGAATAATGCAGGTTGCCGTCGCCCACGTGCCCGAACGGCAGCGCCTCCGCGCCGGGAAGGCGTTCGCGGCAAACCTCCCGCGCCGAATCGAGGAACTCGGCAATGCGTTCCGGCGGCACGGCCAGGTCGTGGCGCAAGGCCGGGCCCGATCGCCGCATCGCCTCGGGAACGCCATGGCGCAGGCGCCAGATCGCATCGCGCTGCGCTTCGCTGACCGCGCATACGGCGTCGAGCAACTCGCCGCGCTCGAGGGCCGACTCAAGGAACTCGGTGAAACGTTCGGCCAGCAGGGATTCCTCACCGGCGCCGGCCAGTTCCACGCACAGCAGCCAGGGCGCATCGATGCCCCCGGGAATCGGGACGTCCTCCAGGTGCTCCTCGCAAAGCCGCGCCGCGCCGCGTGAAATCAGTTCGAAGGCGTTGAGCTCCTCGCCAAGCGCCGACTGCGCCGTACGAAAGAGCGAGACGGCCTGATCGGCCGTGGCCACGCCAAGGAGCGCGGTAATCCATGCCTTTGGACGCGGGTACAGGCGCAGCGTCGCCGCGGTGATGACGCCAAGGGTCCCTTCCGACCCGATGAAGAGCTGTTTGACGTCATAGCCGGTATTGTCCTTGGCCAGCGGCTTCAGATCGGACAGTACCCGGCCGTCGGGCAGCGCGACTTCCAGCCCCAGCACCATCTGGCGCGCCATGCCGTAGCGCAGTACGTGAATACCGCCGGCGTTGGTGGCCAGCACTCCGCCCAGTTGGCAACTGCCCTCCGAACCCAGGCTCAGGGGAAACAGGCAGCCCGCCTCATCGGCGCGTTCCTGCAGCGTGGCCAGCACGCAGCCCGCCTCGGCGGTCAGGCTGCCCGCGCCGAGCTCGCGCACCCGCCGCTGCCGGTGCAGGCTCAGCAGAATCTCGTCCGCGTTCGAATACGTGCCGCCACACAGCCCGGTGCGGCCGCCCACCGGCACCACGCCGACACCCCGGGCATTGCAGCAGGACAGAACGCGGGCGGTCTCGCCGGCGTCCTTCGGCGCCACCAGCAGCCGCGACCTGCCGCGGTAGCGCCCGCGCGGCTCTTCCAGATAGGGCTCAAGCAGCGCAGCGTCGGCAACGCAATGCCGCTCGCCGACTATCGAGGCAAGCTCCCGGTGGACGGTCTGCGCATTCATGGCTCATCCCGGGTTTCCGGCGGCGAGAATTCCTCTTCGAACAGTCGCCAGGAAACAAAGAACAGCGCCGCCAGAACCGGCCCGATGACCAGTCCGGAAAACCCGAAAACCGACAGTCCGCCGAGCGTGGCCAGCAAAATGACGTAGTCCGGCAACTGCGCGGTGCGTCCAACCAGCATGGGCCGCAGCAGGTTGTCCGCCAGCCCCACCACCAGCACCCCAACGATGACCAGGATCAGTCCCTGTACCCACATGCCGGAGGCGAACAGCCAGATTGCAATCGGCGCCCACACCAGGCCGGGTCCCACCGCGGGAATGACCGACAGAACCCCCATGAGCACTCCAAGAAGGACCGGGCTGCCGATGCCCAGAAGCGCCAGCGTAATGCCGCCGAGTCCGCCCTGCACAGCGCCGATCACGATCAGGGAAGTTACGCTCACCCGCGACACGGTCGCGAACTGGCCCAGCAACTCGTATTCGCGCTCATCGCCCAGCGGCAGGATGCGGACCAGCGAGTCGACGAGTTTCTCGCCGTCGCGCACGAAGAAAAACAGCAGGTAAAGCATGACCGCCAGTTGCAGCATCAGCTTGAGTGCGCCCTGCCCGGCGGCCACCAGCCCGGTAGCCGCAAAACGGGCGGCGTTGCCGACCATGGAGGTCAATCCGGAACGCAACTCTTCGAAATCAAGGCCGAAGTTGTCCAGGACCTCGCGCACCCAGGGCAGCCAGGAGCCGAGCGTATCCAGGACCGCCCCAGGGTCCAGCACACCCCGCTCGACGGCGGCGTAGAACTGGCTGGCCTCGCGCACCACCGCCCAGCCCAGCAGCAGCACCGGCGCCACCACGCCGGCCAGCACGATCACCAGAACAATGGCGGCGGCCAGCGACCTCCGGCCCCATATGCGTGGCAGGAGGCGCCGGTACAGCCCATGAAACAGGATCGCCAGCACCGCGGCCCAGAAGACCGCGAGCAGGAGGTCGGTCAGCAGCAGGACGAACGCCGCAGTCACTGCGGCCACCAGCACTAACAGGGAACTACGCTGCACTACTTGGCGCATGATGGAAACGAAGACGAGTAACGAAAATGGTCGGGGCGAGAGGATTTGAACCTCCGACCACCTGCACCCCATGCAGGTGCGCTACCAGACTGCGCCACGCCCCGGACCGGGTGCAGATTCTATCGCGTGGCGGCCGCGCTAGCGAAGCAAACGGTGCAGTTCCTCCAGCTCGACACGCATCTGGCGCACGAATTGCTTCAGATGACTCTGGTCCTGACGCGAATCCTCTCCTTCCAGGCGCTGGCGGGCGCCGGCCAGCGTATAGCCTTCAACCTGCAGCAGATGCCGGATCTGGCGGATCAGCATGATGTCCTGCGGTTGATAGTAGCGGCGTCCGCCGCGCCGCTTGGTGGGGTTGAGTTGCGGGAATTCCTTCTCCCAGTAGCGCAGCACATGTTGCTCCACCTGGCAAAGCGTGCTGGCCTCGCCGATGGTAAAGAGGCGTTTCGCCGGAATCGGCGGTAGCTTCAGGTCCCGGTCAATCTGGTCCAGCACCCGCTTCCACCAGCTGCCTCAGTTTCTGGCCCGCGGAAAAAGTCACTACTCTGCGCACGCTGATCGGAATGCTCTCCCCGGTGCGCGGATTGCGGCCGGGCCGCTCGCCCTTGTCACGCAGGTCGAAATTGCCGAAACCCGATATCTTCACGCGGTTGCCGTCGACCAGCGCGTCGCTGATGCTCTCGAACACCGCATTGACGACCATCGCGCTCTCCTGCTTGCTCATGCCGATATTGGCGTGCAGGGAGCTGACGATCCCGGCGCGGGTAAGCATGTTTCGTTTCATTTCCGAACGCCGAGCCCAAACTTCTCCACGAGAAGGGACACGACCTTCCCAACGGTTCGCTCCACTTCCCGGTCGGTAAGTGTGCGCGAAATTGACTGAAAAATCAAGCCTAAACCAACGCTTCTTGCATCAGAGTTCAAACTCTTGCGGTCCTCATACAGGTCAAAAACGATCACCTCGTGCAACAATTCCCCTGCTTCCGCGCGGATGGCGATCGTGAGATCGCCCACATTCACCGCAGGCGGCACGACCAGGGAAAGATCGCGGCGCACGGCGGGAAAGCGGGAAACCGCGGCGACCCGGGCAGGCCGGGACTTCAGCACCGCATCCAGTCTCAGCGCAAACAGTTGCGGCGCAGGGCTCCCGTCGGCAAGTTCGGGATGCAGCTCGCCCAGGCAGCCCACTTCTTCTTCGCCGCGAAGAATCCTGACCGCGCGTCCCGGGCGCAGGGCGGGATGTGCGGCTGTCCGAAAATCGAATTCCCCGCCGGGATCACCCATTCCGAGGATGGCCTCCACGTCGCCACGCGCATCGAAAAAATCCGCGTCGCGACGGCGAACTCCCCACTGTTCCGGCATCGCCCCGCCCGCCAGCAACCCGGCCAGCCAGGTTTCCTCGCGGATGTCGTCCGGCGCTCCGGAAAAGCAAACGCCGATTTCAAACAGGCGGGCGTCCGCGGCCCCCCGGTCGCGATTGGCCCGGTAATTGCGCAGCAGTCCCGGCCACAGCGACCGGCGCAATACCGACAGTTCTCCGGACAGCGGATTGGCCAGCTCGAGCTCCTTCCCGGCGGAATGAAACGGTTTGTGCGATTCCTCGTCCAGGAAGCTGTAGTTCAGGCACTCGTAGTAGCCGCGATCGACCAGCAGCGCCCGCACCCGGTCCGGATCGAGTTCAAGCTCGGTGGCCGCGGACGGATGGGCGCTCCATTTCGCCGGGATCTCGGGAATGTTCTCGTAGCCGTGAACGCGCGCGATTTCCTCCACCAGGTCCGCTTCATTGGCCACATCGAACCGGAACGAGGGCGGCGATACCCGCCAGCCCCGCTCGTGGGCTTCGACGGACATGATCAGGCGGCGCAGAATGCCGGACACGTCCCCGTCCGGCAACGCCACCCCCAGCAGCGCGGCCAGCCGCTCCCGCCTCAGCTCGATTGGCCTGTGCGGCGGCAGGTGGCCCTCGGCCAGCGAATCGATCACCGGCCCCGGCTTCCCGCCTGCCGCCTCGAGTATCAGCTCGGTCGCGCGCTCGATGGCTTCGACCTGGCCGGACGGGTCCACGCCGCGCTCGAACCGCAGGGAAGCTTCGGTCTGCAGCCCCAGCCTGCGGGCCCTTCCGGCAACGGCGTCGGGCGCAAAGAACGCCGACTCCAGCAGCACGGCAGAGGTGTCGTCGCCGACGGCGCTGCCGAGTCCGCCCATGATGCCGGCTGCGGCTACCGCCCGCTTTTCGTCGGCGATCACCAGCACGTCGGAATCCAGTTGCAGCTCGCTCCCGTCCAGGAGAGTGAGCGACTCCCCCTGCTCCGCCCAGCGTGCGCAGAGATCGCCGTCCAGCCGCCTGAGGTCGTAGGAGTGCATCGGCTGACCCATTTCAAGCATGACATAGTTGGTGACGTCCACCAGCAGGTGCTGCGGCCGTTCCCCGGCGGCGGCCAGCCGTTGCCGGATGAACCCGGGCGTTTCGGCGGAGGGGTCGAAATCCTCGATCACGCGCCCGGCAAAGCGCGGGCAGGCCTCCGGCGCAAGCAGGCCCAATTCTCTGCGCGCATCGCTGCGCGCCGGAATCGCCTTCACGTCGTTTGCCGCTAGCGTCGCCGAAAACAGCGCCGAAACCTCGCGCGCCACGCCCCGGACCGAGAAGCAGTCGGCCCGGTTGGGCGTCAGCGCCAGCTCGAGAACGCGCGATCCATCGGACCCGGAAACAAGGCCGTCGACTTCCACGCCGGCCATGGTCAGCTGGTGGGCCAGGACCTCGTCTTCCACCTCCGGATCGCACCACTCGCGCAGCCATGCAATATCGATCTTCATGGAGCGAACTGTCCCAGGAACCGGGTGTCGTTTTCGAAGAAGCGACGGATGTCCCTGACGCCGTAGCGCAGCATGGCCATGCGCTCCACGCCCATGCCGAAGGCATAGCCGGTATGGCGCTCCGGATCCACGCCCCCGTAGCGCAGCACTTCCGGGTGCACCATTCCGCAGCCGAGAATCTCAAGCCAGCCGCCGTCGCCCCAGCAAACGTCCATTTCGGCGGAAGGTTCGGTAAAGGGAAAGTACGACGCGCGGAACCGCACTTCCACCTTGCGCTCGAAGAAACGCTCGGCGAATTCATGCAGCAGCGACTTCAGGTTCGCAAGGCTCACGCCCTCGTCGACCGCAAGTCCCTCGACCTGGTGAAAAACCGGCGTATGCGTCTGGTCGGAGTCGCGCCGGAACACCCTGCCCAGGGATATGACCTTCAGCGGCGCGCCCTCGGCCAGCATGGTCCGTATCTGCACGGGAGAGGTATGGGTGCGGAGCAGCATGCCGGACGGCAGGTAAAAGGTGTCGTGCATGGCCCTGGCCGGATGGTTTTCGGGCATGTTCAGCGCCGTGAAATTGTGGAACTCGTCTTCCACCTCCGGCCCGGAACGGGCGCTGAAACCGGCGCCGGTAAGGATGTCGCGAATCCTCCGGATGGTGCGCGTGATCGGATGCTGCGCGCCCGGCCGGATGCCACGTCCCGGCAGCGTCACGTCGATGCCGCCCGCCTTCAGTTCTTCGTCCAGGCGGCGATCGCCCAGGGCCTGCTTGCGCGCCTGGATCGCGGCGCCTAGCGCATTCTTGGCTTCGTTGACCGCCTTGCCCGCCGCGGGTCGCTCGCCGGGCGGCAATGAACCCAGCGCCTTCAGTTGCGCGGTAATCTCGCCCTTGCGTCCCAGCAACCGGACCCGGAGCTTCTCCAGCACGTCCGGCGTGGCGGCGGATTCAATTTCCGCGAGCGCCTCGCGCACCCTTTTCTGAAGCTCCCCCATGAGTGCCGCATCCAACGGCTAGACGAACACCAGTGTCGTGTCAGCCGGTCAAGCCGCCGCAGCGCGCTTCGCCAAATCGGCAAACGCCTCCTGGTAATGCACCGCGATATGGGCCAGGACCTTGCGGTCCAGCTCGATTTCCGCCTTGCGCAATCCGCTCATGAAACGGCTGTAGGACATGCCGTGCTGGCGTGCCGCGGCGTTGATGCGCACGATCCACAGCGCGCGAAAATTGCGTTTGCGCTGACGCCGGTCCCGGTAGGCGTATTGACCGGCCTTGGTGACGGCCTGGCGCGCCACCCGGTAGGAGCGGCTGCGCGCGCCCTGGTAGCCCTTGGCCTTCTTCAGGACCTTCTTGTGCCTAGCATGCGTGGTTACGCCACGTTTGACCCTGGCCATATTGAATTCCGCCTCTGAATCGTTTCCGGTGGGTGCGCTGGCCGCCTGCGGTGAGCCGGAACCGTTCTACGCGTAAGGGAGAAGCCGCCTGGCGTTCTCCACGTCCGCTTTGGCTACCGTCGCCGGGGAGCCCAGCTTGCGCTTGCGCTTGCTGCTCTTCTTGGTGAGGATGTGGTTGAGATGCGAGCGCGCCCTCTTGAACGAACCGCCCCCGGTTCGCTTCAGGCGCTTGGCCGCACCGCGATTGGTTTTCTGCTTTGGCATATCGTCTATAAGGCTCTCAATCGGCTCAATTCTTCTTGCGCGGCGCCATCACCATCGTCAGCTGCCGTCCTTCCAGTTTCGGCTCCTGCTCCACCATTGCGACTTCGCTGAGGTCGTCGCGCACCCGCTCCAGCAACTTCGCTCCCAGGTCCTGGTGCACCATTTCCCGTCCACGGAAGCGCAAGGTGATCTTGGTCTTGTCGCCGTGCTCGAGAAACCGCAGCACGTTGCGCAACTTGACGTCGTAATCACCCTTGTCCGTGCCGGGCCGCAGCTTGATCTCCTTGACCTGAATCTGCTTCTGCCGCTTCCTTGCCGCGTGAGCCCGCTTGTTCTGCTCAAATACGTAACGGCCGTAGTCGAGTATCTTGCAAACGGGCGGGGTGGCGTTGGGGTCCACTTCCACGAGGTCCAGACCTCGTTCCTGGGCAGTACGAAGCGCATCGTCGCGTTTCATGACGCCGATCTGTTTGGAATCTTCGCCGATTACGCGAAGCTCGTAGGCTTCGATTTCCTCGTTGCGAAGAATCCGCTTCTTTTGAGCGATATTGATATCCTCCAGGCAGCTAAGTTCTCATCAACCCCTTGCAGAGCGTCCCGGTCTCAGGCCGTAATCCTGGCCATGAAATCATCCAGGGACATGGCGCCGAGATCGCCGGCCTCGCGGGACCGCACGGCTACATTGCCCTCCTGCGCCTCACGATCACCGAGGATCAGGAGGTAGGGAACACCCTGCAAAGTGTGGTCGCGGATTTTATAGCCAATCGTTTCGCTTCTCAAGTCGGCCTCGGCGCGCAATCCCGCGTCCTGCAAGGCATTCAGCACCTGCCGGGCATAGGCCTCCTGGCGCTCGGTAATGGCCAGCACGACCGTCTGCACCGGCGCCAGCCAGAACGGAAACTTGCCGGCGTAGTGTTCGATGAGAATACCGAAGAACCGTTCCAGCGAGCCGAGCAGGGCCCGGTGAATCATGATCGGGCGCCGGCGCGCGCCGTCGGCGGCAACGTATTCCAGATCGAAGCGTTCCGGAAGATTGAAGTCGAGCTGCACGGTCGAGCATTGCCATTCGCGGCCGATGGCGTCCTGGATCTTTATGTCGATCTTGGGGCCGTAGAAGGCGCCCCCGCCCGGATCAACCTCAAAGCTCATCTGCTTTTCCCGTAGCGCCGACTCCAGCGCGGCGGTCGCCCGGTCCCAGATTTCAGGCGTGCCGACGGCCTTTTCGGGCCGGGTCGCCAGCACAGTGTTGAGGTCCTCGAAACCGAACGCGCCGAAGATTTCAAGCGCCAGGTCCAGGATGCGCAGAATCTCTTCGGTGATCTGGTCTTCGGTGCAGAAGACATGGGCGTCGTCCTGGGTAAAGCCGCGCACCCGCATGAGACCGTGCAGCGCGCCCGACATTTCGCGCCGGTACACGGTGCCCAGCTCCGCCCAGCGCAGCGGCAGCTCGCGGTGCGATCGCAGCCGGTTACGGTAGATGAGAATGTGAAAGGGGCAATTCATTGGCCGCAACTGGTAGCCCCTGCCCTCCTCCTCCACCGGCGAATACATCGACTCGCGGTAAAAGTCGGTGTGGCCGGAGCGGTCCCAGAGGTCCTCCAGGGCGATATGGGGCGTGTACAGCAATTCGTAGCCGGCCCGCCCATGCCGTTCGCGCCAGAAATCCTCGATTACCCGCCGGATCCGGGCGCCCTTCGGATGCCAGAAGACCAGCCCGCCGCCGGCGTCCTCCTGGATGCTGAACAGGTCGAGGTCCGTGCCGATGCGGCGATGGTCGCGCCTTGCGGCTTCCTCCAGCCGCTTGAGATAGGCCTTCAGCGACCTGGAATCGGCCCAGGCGGTGCCGTAGATGCGCCTAAGCTGCTCGTTGGAAGAGTCCCCGCGCCAGTAGGCGCCGGCGGTGCGGGTCAGCTTGAAGGCCTTGAGGTGCCCGGTGGACGGCACATGCGGGCCGCGGCAGAGGTCCTTCCAATCGCCCTGGCCGTACAGCGTGATGGCCTCGTCAGCGGGAATGCCGGCGATGATTTCGGCCTTGTAGTGTTCGCCGATGGACTTGAAGAACTCCACGGCGTCATCGCGGGCAACGGTCTCGCGCGACACCGGCAGGTCGGCCTTCGCCAGCTCCTTCATGCGCTTCTCGATGCGCTCGAGGTCTTCCGGAGTGAAACCGCGCTCGTAGGAAAAATCGTAGTAGAAGCCGTCCTCGATCACCGGCCCGATGGTCACCTGGGCGCCGGGGAAAAGCTCCTGCACGGCCTGCGCCAAAAGGTGTGCGGTCGAATGCCGCAGTATCTCCAGGCCGTCGGCGTCGCGGGCGGTGACGATCGCGACATCGGCATCGTTCTCGATCCGGAAATCGGTGTCCACGAGCTGCCCGCCGACCCGCCCGGCCAGTGCCGCGCGCGCCAGACCGGGGCCGATATCGGCGGCCACGTCGGCCACGCTGGGGGGCTCGTCGTAGGCGCGGCGGCTGCCGTCGGGAAGCGTAATTTCGGGCATCCGGCGATTGTACGGGAGATGCGCCGGCGCAGTTCCATCCCTGGCTGCGCCGGCGCTCGCTCGGGCCCCTGCGTCATGGGGCCCCGTTATCCCCCGCCGCTTTGGGGGGAGGAGGGGTCTATTCTTCGGCGGCGGGGTCTTCTGCTTGTTCCTGTTTCTGGCGGTGCAGACGCCTGGACATTTGCCTTCCGCGGTCCATGCCGCGGCCACGGTTCATGCCGCGGCCGAAGCTGCTTCCCTGCGAGCCGCGCCGCATGATCGCGCGTTTTCTCATACCCTCGCGCCTTTCGGAGAGCTGCGCGTTCTGCTCGTCGGTCAGCACGGCGGACAGACGTTCCCGGGTGGACTCGTTGATCGACTTGATCTCCTTCCACCGGGCCCGGCGTTGCTCAAGGGCCGCCTTGCGCTCTTCCCTTGACTGCTCCCTCAAGGCTTCTCGCTGCGTCTGCGCCTCGGCAAAAATCTCGTTCACCTGCGCCTTCTGCTCGTCGGTAAGCTCCAGCATCTCGCCGAGCCTGTCGGTCCGCTGGGCAGCGGGATCGTGGGCCTGGGCGGCGGTGGCGCCGAACGCCAGCAGCAGCGCTGCGGATGTCGTCAGAATCTTCCTCATCGGTCTGTCTCCCTTCTCAAGGTCATGGCCGTAACGGCCTCTGTCGCTCTATGGATGCCACGAACCGACAAAGGGTTGCGTGCAGTCAGTCTTCCCCGCTGCGGCGCCTTTGCACCGTCTCGAGATAGCCCGGTCCTTCGTCGAACTCGGGCGAGATGTCGAAGAGGGCATTCCTTGCCCGCGCATGAGCGATGTAATCGTCACCGAGGTCTTCCAATGCGAACACCTTGGTGCTCTCGAAGTGCCATACCATGTAGCCCTCCACATCGGCCATATCGAGCCAGCGGCTGAAGCCGCCTACAAACCAGCCGGTGCGCACGGCCGGGGATTCGGCGGCGCTGTCATCCAGGGCGGCATTGGCCGGAGCAAAGTAGGTGTGGGTCTCGAAAATGGGCTGCGGTGCAAGCGGCGCGAACTTCTCGATTTCGAACAGGCGGATCGCGCCGTTGTCCACCCGCCAATCCAGATCCAGCGGCTTGTCGTCGTACATTTCCGGAAATCGCGCCCGGGTGTTTGGAAAGTAACTGCCGTTGGGGGTAAAAACCTCGCCGTCCTGGCGCCGCTGCATGGTCGGCTCCAGCGGGACGGTCCTGCGCGTCAGCGGATTCTCGAAGGCGTCAATGAAAGCGCCGGTCCCGGGGTCGACGAAGAAATTGATGGATGACGGGTAGCGGCGGTAGACCCCCTGGCCATCGGGCCGCCACCAGGACCTCTGGCCGCCGCGGCTCTCGAGCAGTGGCGTCACTCCGTCCCGGGTCAGCGCAAATATGCGGCTGGCCCCCTGCCAGAAACTCTCCCCTTCATCGATGCGTCCCATGATGCGCACCCTGGCGGCATTCTGTTTGACAGGATCCGTCGGCAACTCCGGTGCGGGTTCGTCCGCATTCGCTTCCAGCCAGGGCAGCACAGCGGGCCCCAATCCCATGGCGGCGATCAACGCCGTCGCATCCCGCCGCGAAACCATGGTGGACTAGTGTGCTGTCCCGCAAATGACTGCCATCAGGGTCCCACCTCGGTGATCTCCAGGCTGGCAAGTTCGAAGATCGAGCCATAGGCCGCGCCGAAAACGAGATCCATGCGCAGCAGGACACGGTCCTCCCTGGTCAGCCACAATCTGGTGCCGCTGAGCATCTCGAACTTGTCCGCCTTGAAGGTCTTGCCGTCGGCGATGGTGATCTCCTCTTCGCCGAGATAGGTGTATTGGGACAGGGCGATCACGCCCACCATGGTGCCGTGGAGGGTGCCGCCCATCCAGTAGATGCCGTGCGGCTGCCCGCCCGCTGCATCGAAGTCATAGCGGAGAAAATGAAGTCCGTCTGCCGAGGCCGGACCGACGCCAATGGAATCCAGTCGGGCGAGAGCTTTCACTTCTTCCCGGATCATGCCTTCGCCGGACCGCTGGAACATGAGATCGGAGGCTGCCACGTCCACGGTCTCCTCCCTCTTCACCGCATAGGCCGAACCGATGACGCCATCCCGGGTCCAGGTGTTGAGGTAGGCCTCTCGCGTGTCGCCGCCGGGATCGACCCAGACCATGGCATGGCGGGCCTGGCCGAAGCGCATGTTGTCGGAGACCACATGCATGTAGCGGTTGCCGTCCGCATGGACATACATGGTCCAGTATTCGGTAGCACAGGGGGCGTTATCCGTGGACGGCTCCCGGCATACAGTGGTGCCCCGAATGATCCTGACGATGCCCGGCGAGCGGTTTTCGGGCTCGATGAAGGCTACCTGGGCCGGTGCGGAATCGGGTCCCGCAAGAAGCGCAACGAAAACGAATCCGCCGAGAAATTGAGCGCGCATGAATGGAGGTCCCTCCTGAGGTCTAAATCAGAGCCAGAACGCGGAGGGGGCTGCCGGAGCCCTCTTCGAGCTTGAGCGGGGCGGTGAACAGGACCGTGCCGGTCGGTGGAAGCCGATCCAGGTTGTTGAGGCATTGCAGGCCGTACTTGCCGGCCCCGTGCATGTAGTAATGGCAGGGGAACGGCGGGTTCAGGCGCTGGGCCTGGCCGCTGTCGGTGCCGATGGTCTCGGTGCCGAAGCCCAGCACGTCGCGCTCCTCGACCAGGAAGCGGACGCAGCCCACGTCGGGCCCCGGCGTGTGCTGGCCGATCTCGTCGTAGTTCTGAAACGCAACCGGATCATTCACCCGTCGCGCCCAGCCGGTGCGCATCAGCACCCAGGCGCCCGCCGGGATCCGGCCGTGCTCCGCCTCCCATTTCTCGATGCGCGCGCGGGTAAGCAGGAAGTCGGCGTCCCGTTCCGCGTCCTCGGTGCAGTCGACCACGCAGGCGGGCGCGATCATGTGCTCCGGCGGAATCGTATCGACTGAATTATTGGGCAGCTCGCGTCCGGATACCCAGTGGATGGGCGCATCGAAGTGCGTTCCCGTGTGTTCGCACAGCGTGAAGTTGTTCCAGTACCAGGCGGGACCGCGGCCGTCATAACGCGAAATCTCCTCGCTTCGAAAGGGCGCGGCCTGACCCACTTCAGGCGGCAGGCTGAGCTGCGGGAAGGACGCGTTCAGCGTGTGCGTCAGGTCCACGACACGCAGCTTTTCGGTGGCGATTCCCGCCAGCAGGTCCTGGAGCAGCCTGTTCAAAGTGTCAGCGAGCCCACGGAGGTGCCGCCGCAAACGTACAAGGTCTGCCCGGTCACGTAACCGTTGCCTCGGTCCAGAAAGAACATGGCGGCCCGGGCGACGTCCTCCGGCCGGCCGAGTCGCCCTATGGGAATCGATGACGCCAGCCGGCTGGCGCGTTGGCTTCCGGGAGGCACCACATCGTCAAACATCTCGGTGGCCGCGATCGGCCCCGGAAGAATCACGTTCGCGGTCACCTTCAGCGGCGCGAGTTCCAGCGCCCAGGTTCGCGCCAGGCCGAGCATGCCCGCCTTGGTGGACGCATACGCGGTGCGCCTGGCCAGCCCCACGACCGCCCGGCTGGACATGAGCACGATGCGGCCCCAGCCGGCGTCGCGCATGCAATCGAGACTGGCCTGCACCATCGTCACCGCGGCGCCCATATGCAGGCGCGCCAGGGCATCCATGTCGTCCGGCGTGACTTCCGGCAGCGGCTTCTCGCGAATCACGCCCGCGTTGTGCACCAGACGGTTTGCCGGAACGCTGCCGGCCGCTTCCTCGAAGGCTTGCCGGGTCGCTTCCGGATCAGTGAGATCCACCGCGATTGATTTCACCGCGGCGGATTCAATCGGCGCGGACCGCCGCGAGAAACAGATCACCTCACTGCCCTGCTCCTCCAGCATTCTTGCAAGACAGGCGCCGATACCCGAACTGGCGCCCGTCAGCCAGACCCTGTCCCCATTCATGCGGTCCGCGACTCCAGCGCCAGTTCGCGCTCCAGCACCTTGGGGTTTTCCTTCCATCGCTCAAGCCATTCTCTCGCCACGTCCCCGGGGAACAGGTCCTCCACGCCGTTGCGCAATCCCTGAACGATGTCCCGGGCCAGCCGTTCCGGAGCCAGCTTGGGGGGCGGCAGAGGCTGGTTCCATTCCTCGTCGATCGGGCCGGGGAACACATTCATGACCCGGATGCCGGCATCCTGCATCTCCGCGCGCAGGCATTGCGACAGCGAAAGCGCCGCGGCCTTGGAGGCGGAGTACGTACCCTGCGGCGGGTAGTTGCTGAGCGCGTAAACGCTCAGCACGTTTACCCAGGCCGTTGCCGAAGCGGCGCCGTCCGCGCCGCGGGAACGCATTGCCGGCCCGAAGACCTGGGCAAGACGCAGCAATCCCAGGTAGTTCACCTCCATTTCCCGCCGGGCCAGTTCCGCTCCGCCGCTGGTGGCGATTCCTTCGGTGCGGTGCACCTCGGCATTGTTGATGAGAATGTCGACACGTCCGCCAATTTCCGCGCCGATGCGCCTGACGCCGCGCTCGTCGGTCAGGTCCAGCGGCACTACCGTAACCTCAGGCAGTTTTTCGACGGCTTCCTGGCCCGCGTATCTCTTCCAGGGCTCCGCCTGCCCCACCCAGATGACGGCCGCGCCGGCCGCCGCCAACTCCCGAACCAATGCCTGGCCGACCCGGCTCTTGCCGTCGGTCACAAGCACCTTGCGGTGTTCAGGGTGGCAAGAGAATTCGCCGTGGCGTGGATCCGTGCTCATGTCTCCCAATTCATCCGCGGGAAGCGCCACCAGCACGCCTCGGCCCGCCTTGTCCAGTTTAGCCGTAACGCGCACCGCGGCGGGCGGCGGCGGACAGTCGCGATGCAGGTGCGCCACCACCACCGGCCCTTCTTCAAGTCGCGTCAATCCCAGGCGCCAGGGCAGGCGTTCGCGATAGAAGGAATCGTTGCTGTGATGAAGGTTCGTATGGGCAATCAATTCGCCGCGGCCTGACATCGCCGTCCAGGGCAGCTCCTCGGAAAGGCAAGTTCGACAACTGTCCGCAGGCGGGTACTGGACCCTTCCGCAGGCCTCGCAACGCTGCAGGGAAAAGCGACCTTCGGCGGCATGCGCCGTCAATCCCAGGCCCGCGCGGCTGCGCGGCATCGGCGGCGTGAGCGGCTGCCGCGTGCGCAGGATCGGGTTCTTGAGGCGTGGCCTGGCGCGCATTCTAGTGCCGTGACACGCTCATATCGCCGCATCAGAGCGGGCAAGGACAGCGGCAGCGCTGCACAAGCCCCTGTCGTAGTTGATCATGCCGAAACCGGAGACCGCGCCATGCGCAGCATCGGCAACCTGCCTGCCCAGTGGGCAGCGCAGCAGCTGCCGCAATGCTTCCACCAGCCCCAGGAACCCTCCGGCGGAGCCCGCCTGGCCCATCGACAACTGGCCGCCACAGGTATTCAGCGGGCAGTCGCCGTCATAGGAGAATTCGTGCTCGCGGACAAAGGCCGCGCCCTCGCCGGACGGACAGAAGCCCAGTTCCTCGATCTGCATCAGCGTAATCACCGGGTAGTCATCGTAGGCCTGAAAGAAATCCATATCGCCCGGGCCCACACCTGCCTGCGCCCAGAGTTCGTCGCGGTCGAGCGCCCAACCCCCCCGCATCTGCACCGGGTCATCGGGAAACGCGTTATGCCGCTCGATCGCTCCCAGCAGCCGCACGGATTCCAGCCCCAGGGCATCGGCGCGCTCCGCAGTCATGACCAGGTAGGCGTCCGCTCCGGCACAGGGCATGACACAGTCGAACAGGCGCAGCGGTTCGGCAATCATTCGCGCGCCGAGATAGTCATCGAGGTCGAGCGGCTTGCGGAGTAACGCATAAGGATTGTTCATGGCATTGCGCCGCTGGGCCACGCACAGCTTGCCGAAATCCTCCCGTTGCACTCCGAACTCCCGCATCCACCAGTCGGTGATGAAGGCGAAGCTGGCGTTGGGGCCGCCCGACCCATACGGATACACGGCGTCCTGGGCGAACCGGCTGAAGGTGGAAAGCGTGCGCCGGAAGGTATCCACATGATTCGTGTCGCCGGCGATACAGGCGACGATTTCTGCGTCGCCGGACTGTACCGCCCGCGCCGCCCGCCTCAGGCAGACGATGCCGGAAGCGCCGCCCATGGGCACATGGTCCAGCCAGCGCAGCGACATTCCCAGGTGCTGCGTCAGGCCGACCGCGGTGTCCGGGGCGAGGGTGAAGCTGGAGATGCCCAGGCCGTCGATGTCGTCCTTGTTCAGCCCGGTATCCTTCAGCAGCCTTGCCAGGGCCCGGGCGATCCACCAGTGCGCGTCGCGAGTGGAGTAGCGTCGGTAGGGCACGGTCACCGGGGCGACCAGCGCGACGCCTTTGTAAGTCTGACGGCTCATGTTGCGCGCGACGCCACCCGGGAGCGACGTTTCATTGAGCGCATGTCCACGCAATCGCCGCGCTCTCTCAAGTCCGCGGCCAATGACCCAAGCGCCGCCCTGTCCAGCTTTTCCGTGGTTGTGTGGGGCAAGGCATCCACAAACGCGACGTACCCCGGCGCCTTGAAGTAGGCGAGCCGCGAGAGGCAATACCGCACCAGCGTTTCCGCCAGCGTTTCCGCCGGCGACTCCGCTTCTCCGGCCTCCCCGCTTCCGCCTTTGGGTCTTATGCAGGCGAACACTTCATCCCCGCGTATTTCGTCGGGCACCGCCACAACGCCCGCTTCGGCGACGGCCTCGTGGTCGGCCAGGATTCCTTCGACCTCCACGGCGGCGATGTTCTCGCCGCTTCGTCGGATCATGTTGCTCTTGCGGTCGACGAAATGCATGTCGCCATCGGCGTCGCGCGCCACGATGTCGCCGGTATGGAACCATCCACCCTCCCAGGCCGCTTCTGTAGCTGCAGCGTCCTTGAAGTATCCCGAGAAAAAACCAAGCCGGGGGTCGCTGCCCGCATGGCGCACCCACAACTCGCCCGGCTGCTCCGCGGGCGCTTCTTTCGCCTCGTCACCTACGATGCGAACGTCCACCGCCGGCAATGGCCGGCCGAAACAGGCCGTTCCGCGCTTGCGCGGCTCGTGATTCGCGATCATCGCGGCACTCGCGCCGGTTTCGGTCATCGCCCAGGCCTCCACCAGCGGGAACCCGAAGCGCTCCTCGAACGGCACGTGCTGGCGGCTGCCCACGCCGGCCCCGAACCCGAAACGCACGCTGTGCCGGCGCTCCAGGGGGTCTTCCTCCAGCTTGAGCAGGATCGCCGGCATCACGCCCAGGTAATGAACGATGGTCGCGCCCGATTCCCTGACTTCCCGCCACCAGCTATGCGGGTGAAACCGGTCCAGGGGAACAATGCAGCCTCCGTTGGCCAGCATGACCATGGTCGAGCAGGCCATCGCGTTCATGTGGTGCATGGGCAGCGGCGTGATCAGGCAATCCCCTGCCTTGTCCAGCGCGCACAGGCCGCCCAGCGCCGTGTACCAGTCGCCGATGATCGTGAAATAGCGGTTGCTGAGCATGCAGCCCTTGGGCTTCCCCGTAGTGCCCGAGGTGTACAGGAGCGCGCATTCGCGATCGGCGGCATCCTCCGGTTGCAGACCGGCCCCGGACCGCGACCGCAGTCGCGGCAGCTTCTCGCCAGGCGCGCACACCGGCACGTTGAGCCCTTCCTGCCGCACCACCGCCTGTAATTCGTCCACGCGTTCCGGCAAGGCGATCACCAGCCGTGCTTCACTGTGCGCCAGCGCATAGCCCAGCTCCCCGGAGCGCCAGGCCGGATTCAGCGGCGCGGCCGATATGCCCAGCGCATTCAGCGCCAGCCAGTGCAGAAACATCTCCGGGCGGTTCTCCAGCAGCAGCGCCACGCGCTGAGGCGCGCCTTCGGCGAGCGCCCCGAACCGGTCGATCAGGGCGGAGGTCTGACGCAAGGCATCGCGGTAACTCAGGTCCCCGGGCGCCACGCCGCTGCGTTCGGCGGTATCGCGGGTAATGCGCAAGAACGGCTTCTCGCCGTGCCTGTGCGCCGCCTCCTCGAGGACCCGCGCCACAGTGCCCGGGACCGCAATACTCACAGGAATAGCTGTATCGACGGCAGCGCCGCGTCGCGGTTCAGCAGTTCGATGCGCTTGACCGCGATCCTGAGTTGACCGTCTTTCCGGCGCAGTGTGTGATGCGCCACGCCTCCCAGCGTGAACTGCTCGTCCAGCCGCGTCTCGAGGTAGACGAAGGGCGTGCGCAGTTCGTATTCCCGTGCCTCGTCGTCGCCCCTGACGATTTCGGGATGCTGCAGGACATGCTGGCAGAAGCTCGGCTGCTGCTGCGAATGCGACAGCGGGTTCTTCAGCCGCTCGATGCGCACCTTGAGCAGGAACCTGTCCTCGCAGAACAGCGAAGTGTGGCTGTGCGGATCCGTCTGGCCACGCACCAGCGGCATCCAGTACAGCGCGTCCTCCGCAAACAGCTCGTACCACTCGTCCAGCCGCTTCTCGTCGATCAGCCGCGCCTCCCGATAAACGAACCGCGCCAACTCCCCCTTCTTGATCACGCGGCGGCCTCGCCAGGAGGAAGCATGTACTTGAGCCAGGCCCGAAACTGCCCCCGCATGGAAACCTCGCTGGTGCCGTTGTAGACGCCGGCGATGCTCTCCCGCTCGGCAACATCGTAGTTGCGATGCAGGCTCACCCACTCGTTGCCCTCGGCATGCAGCCCCTTCTGTATCTCGCTGTAGCAATGCAGGTCGTCGTGCCCCACCACCGAAGTAGGCGCGTTGATCAGCCGCGAATACGTCATCGTGCGCTTGAGCAGCTCTTCGGGCGCGCCCGCCAGGCGAAACGTCCAGCTTTCCAGCACCGTCCTGTTCGCCGCCAGCGGCCGGGCCACGCGAATCGCCTGGATCGCGCCCTTGATCGTGAGGCTGGGAAAGTAAACCGTGTTGTGGCGATTCTCGCCCAGGATGGCGCGGGCGCGATCCTCGCCGTAGGCCTCGAACATTTGCCGCTCGTATTCCGGCACCGCCGAGTACTTCGAGTGGATCGAGAACTTCACGCCCGTGTACGAGTGGCCGTTCTCGTAAATCTTCACGCCCATCCCGTCGAAGAAGTCATAGTCGTTCACGAAGGGCGCAAATTGCTGCACCACCATCGGCGGGATTCCGTCGTCGCCCTCCTCTTCCCAAAGCCGCTTGGCAATGCCGGCCGAGGACTGGTGCGCCACCATCGGGTGCATGGCGTCGTTCAGGTTCTCCACGAACATCTTCCAGTTGCAGTCGTGGTAATAGCGCAGCACCCCGCCGGCGATCTCCAGGCGTCCTTCCGGCGAGCGGTCGGCCATATTGTCGATGGAGCTCAGCGATTCGCCGAAATACTCGCGAAAACCCGGGCCCTCGTTGCTCAGGCGCACGAACACGAAGCCGCGGTAGATTTCCACGTTGGGTACCTGCGCCAGCCCCTTGAAGTGGGCCGAATCGGAAATGTTCGTTTCCCGGTAGCCGCCCTTCAGCGGAACGGTCCTCAGACTGCCATCGAGGCGATAAGTCCAGCCATGGTACGGACAGCGCAGCGTGCTCCCGCAGTTGCCTTCGACCGCACTGACCACCCGGGTGCCCTTGTGCGCGCAGCGGTTCAGGAAAACGCGAACTGCCCCGTCGCGGCCCCGCAGCATGACCAGCGGCGAACCGGCGATTTCCGCCGTATAAAAGTCGCCCGGCTTCGGGACCTGGCTGTCGTGGCCCATGTAGATCCAGGTATTGCGCCAGAGGCGTTCAAGTTCCAGCTCGTAGAGCTCCTCGGAGATATACAGGTCGCGATGCACGGCGTCGGGCCGAACCAGGGCGCGCAGTACATCGGGGTTGCCGGCATATGAACTTGCGGTCATCTTCTCGTGCGAATTGGCGTGATTGGCAAATTCTAGCCCGCGCGGACCCCGACAAGGCGCAACGGCCCGGGGCGAACGACAGAAAAACTGAAACGATGAAGTTACTTCCCCGTCGAGAGCAAGGCGTCCCGTTCCCCGGCTATGATTACGGGTCCTGTGGGGGCTGCAGAGCAGTTCGTGAAGAAATTACTGCGCATCTTCGGGTTGACCATCGCCTGGGCGGTGGGCGGAATCGTTGGCCTGGTTCTGCTGATCATGCTTGGTTTTCTCGTCGCAAAACCAACCGAAACCATTCGATTTTTCGGGCAGTTCGCCGGCAAGCGGCCCGGCCACATGCAGCTGGTGCCGGGCAGCCCCGAAACGCCCCTGCCGAAAGCCTCTCTCGGCGAGAGCGCCCTGTCCATCGAGAGCCTGCAGGCGGCGCTGGACTACGGCGCCGAGACCGGCTCCGATGCGCTGATCGTATGGCGCGGCGGTCGGATTCAGCTAGAGCACTACTACGAAGGCGCGAACGAAAACACGCTCACTTCAACACAGTCCATGCACAAGTCGGTGGTCGCCCTTCTCGTGGGAGTCGCCATCGCCGACGGACACATTGCCTCGGCGGACGATCCCGTCGGCTATTACCTTCCCGAGTGGGCTGGCGACGAGCGCTCGGCGATCACGATTCGCCAGGCGCTCCGGCAAAGCAGCGGAATCGATTTCCCCACCTTTGCCTTCGGCAGCCTGGGGCCGATGATGGGCCTGCTGATCGGCCAGGACATGCGCCCGACCACTCTGGCGCAAACGGCGGTGGAGCCGCCGGCCACGAGCTTCGAATACAACAGCATCAATCCGCTGATCCTCGGCCTGGTGATCGAAAACGCCACGCAGCGCCCGTACGCGGACTATCTTTCGGAGGCGCTCTGGAAGCCGCTGGGGGCCGGCGACGCCTGGGTGCAGATGGATACCGCGGGCGGCATGGCGCGCAGTTACTGCTGCCTCGACATTCCCGCGCGCGGTTGGCTGCGGCTGGGCCTGCTGCACCTCCACGACGGCCACGCGAACGGCCGGCAGGTGGTGCCGGAGGAATGGATCGCGGCAATCCGCACGCCCGGTCCCAACAATCCGAACTACGGCTTCCTGACGTGGCTCGGCAACGAACACGTCGAGCAGCGCGTCTACAACTCGAAGGCCACGTTGCGGGGCTATCATTCCGAGCCGTTTGCGGCCGATGACGTGGTCTATTTCGACGGTTTCGGCGGGCAGCGCGTATATATCATTCCGAGCGCCGACATGGTGATCGTGCGCACCGGCGCGCTGGCGACCGAATGGGACGACGCGCGTCTTCCCAATCTGTTGCTGGCGGGGCTGAAATGAAAGGGAGCAAGCCAATGAGAACGATACTGGGGATTTCCGCCGCGGCGCTGCTCGCGGCGGGCGCGACGGTCGCCGAAGGGCAGCCGAATACGCAAATGACGCCCGAGGAAATCCAGGCCCGGGTGGACTGGGTCAACGAGGCGGAGGCGCAGGACTTTCATTTCTGGCGACGCTGGCGCGACCAGCCGGACCAGACCGCGTTTCGCCAGCCCCAGACCTGGTACAACCCCATGATCCTGGTGGATGGGGGCGTTTCGCAGCCGTTCTTTCCAAGCGCCGAACCGGGCGAGCCGGCCACCATCGACCCGGGGGCGATCGCCGCCGCTTCGGGCTATGCGATGGAACGCGAAACGCAGGCCTTCATGATCTATCACAAGGGCAAGATCCGTCATGCCGAGTTCATGGAAGGATTTCACGAGAGTTCGCCGATCAGTTCTCATTCCTGGGTGAAGACCCTGCACGGAATCGTCGCCGGCTTTGCCCTGGCTGACGGCGACATCGAAAGCCTCGACGACCCGGTCGAAAACTACATCCAGGAATGGAAGGGCGATCCGCGCGGGCAGATCACGGTGCGCCAGGTGCTGCATAACACGACCGGCCTGGAGCTTCCGTTCGGCGAGCGCGGTCAGGGGCCGCAGCCGTACTCCAAGAGCATGCAGCTGGTGGAGGGGACCGACGTTTACGGCACCGTGCTCTCGTTCGAGCTGGCAGACGAACCGGGCAAGACCTTTGCGCACAACAATCCCAATACACAGCTCGCCGGCATGATCATTCACCGGGCCACCGGCAGGAACTTCGCTCACTACCTGGGGGAGAAGCTCTGGCGGCCCATGGGCGCGCAGCGCGGCGCCATGCGCCTGGACGGCCTTGAGGGCAATGTCATCTCCTATTGCTGCTTTCTGTCGGCACCGGCGGACTGGATGCGGGTGGCCCACTTGCTGATGAACGACGGGCGGCTGCCCGACGGCACGCAACTGCTGCCGGACGGCTGGGTGGATGAGATGCTCACAGGATCGGAACCCAACCCGAACTACGGCTTTCAGATCTGGACCGACACGGTCTTCATGGAGCGGCGCCCGTACTACCCGGGCATGCCCCCGAACTTCGCCAACTATCACTCGGAGCCCTTCGCCGCGGACGATCTTTTCTACCTGGACGGCGGCGGCAAGGTGCGGGTCTGGATCAGTCCGAAGCTGGACCTCATCGTGCTGCGCATGGGCTACCCGCCGCCCCGCGACAAGGGCTTCGACGAAGCCGCCATCCCCAACGCCGTCATTCGCGGCATCCTCTGAATGGCCCGGGCGTCGAAGAACAAGACAGCTCCCAACGACGCAAGCGTCGACGCATTTCTTGAATCCGTCGACAATGAACGGCGCAGGGAGGATGCCCGCACCGTAACGGCCATGATGAAACGCATCACCGGCTGGGAGCCCACCATGTGGGGGCCGAGCATTGTTGGCTTTGGCGAATATCACTACCGCTACGACAGCGGACGAGAAGGCGACTTCCTCATCACCGGATTTTCGCCGCGCAAGAATGCGCTTACCATCTACATCATGCCCGGGTTCACGCGCCACGACGCGCTGATGAAGAAGCTTGGAAAGCACAAGACGGGCCGGTCCTGCCTCTACATCAACAAACTCGACGATGTGGACCTCTCGGTACTGGAGGAACTGATCGGGTCTTCCGTCAATTACATGGTCGAGAAATATGGAGCGTCGTGATATGAAATTCATTGCCCCGGCCGTCGTCCTGTTGGCGACTGCCTGGTGCCTGCCCGCGTCGCCCGCCGGGGCGCAGGAGCGTCTCACGCGCGAGGCGCTCGCCGGAGCCGATTACGTAAGAGGACGCCTCGCCTTTCAGCAACGCTGCAGCGCCTGCCACACGCTGGCCGAAGACGCCTTGCACCTGGCCGGGCCCAACCTGTGGCAGGTCATCGGCCGGACCGCCGGCTCGCGCGAGGAATTCAGCTATTCCGAGACGCTCAAGGAGGCCGAATTCGCCTGGACGCCCGACCGGGTGGACGACTGGCTCGCCAACCCCGACGGATATCTGCCCGGCAACACCATGCTCATTCCCGAACCGGTACCCGACCGCGACCGCCTGGCCATGATCTCCTTCATGATGATGGAAACCGGGGGCGCGGACTGGCCGCGACCGGAAATCGACATCGCCGCCCTCGAAACGCCCAGGGGCCATTCGCCCGCCGAGCGCTTTCCGAGCTTCTGGAACCACCTGATGCACAACACCACCCACTACCGCTGGGTGGACGAGGAGCAGGAATTCGACTTTGACGCCTATTTCAACAAGGACGGCTCGGTCAGTTCCAGCATGGAAGGCGTGGACGGGTTCTGGCACATCGATGACCGCGACTTCTTCTGCTACGCCCTGCAGGGACTTCCCATAAGACCAAACTACTTCGTCCAGTGCTTCCCGGTCGCGGCCATGGCCATACCGCGCTTCTCCGAGCAATTGTGGCAGTCGCCCATGTACGGCGGGGCGATTCTTTACGGCGGAATTCTGCCCGGACGGCCCACCGACGACGCGGCGGAATCAGCGTCCGAATAGCCGTTCGGCCCACGGAAAACCAAGGAGACACCATGTTCAAGCGCATACTCAGAGGACTTGCCAAGACCGGCAAGTGGATTCTGATCGTCATCGTTGTAATCGGCGTGCTGTTTTTTCTGCCTGCGCGGTTCGGCTGGTACGGCATCTACGCCAAGCGCTACGCCATCTCGCTGACCGGCAATCCCATGAGCCCCGCGCGCGCCTGGTACGACCCGCAGGAGCTTGTGGCCGGCGGCGACGCGAAGCCGCTGGAGGGCTGGCCGGAGGTGGAGAACCCGATCGATCCCGCCGTCTACCGGGAAGCCGCCCTGTGGGCCGAGCAGCAGGACAGCGATTCGCTGGTGGTGCTCTACAAGGGGCGTCTGGCCCATGCCAGTTACTTCAACGACCAGACCCCGGAGTCGGAATTCAGCACCCATTCGCTCACCAAGGTCCTGACTTCGATAATGGTGGGCCACGCCATCGCCGACGGCCACATGGAGTCGGTCGATCAACCGGCCGCGGATTTCCTCCCGGAATGGAACACGGACGAACGCCGCGGAATTACCGTCCGCGACCTCCTGAACATGGCCGGGGGCCTTGAGGAGACCTTCGCCTTCTATCCGGGCTCGGCGCGCCTTGCTCGGACGATGGGAACGGACATCGTTACCGCCAACCTGGATGTCGGAATCTACGCGCCGCCGGGAACGGCCTTCTCGCACGCCAATCCCAACAGCCAGGTCGCCGGGATCGTGGTGGAGCGCGCTACGGGCAAGCGCTTTGCCGACTACCTTTCGGAAAAGCTCTGGGCGCCGCTGGGGCTGCGCGACGGCTGGCTTCTTCTGGACCGGGAAGACGGCATGGTGCATACCGACTGCTGCATGTGGACCGCGATCGAGGACTGGGCGCGGATCGGCCAGGCCCTGATGCAGAACGGCTGCTACGCGGGCCAACAGGTGATTCCCGAAGGCTGGGTTGATGAAATGACCACGCCATCGGCGGCCAACGAGAACTACGGCATGCAGCTCTGGCTGGGGACCTCGCATGAGCCCCTGCGCAAGTACGATCCGGGTATCGAGTTCATGGGCAACCTGCACTCGGAGCCGTTCGTGGCCGATGACGTCGTCTTCCTCGACGGCGCCGGCGACCAGCGGCTGTACATGATTCCATCGCGGGAACTCGTAATCCTGCGCACCGGCAAGGACGGGCCGGAATGGGACGACGCCATGTTGCCCAATCTGTTTACGGTGGCGGTGGATTCGTTCAGCGGCCAGTCACCGGACACCTGGCCGACGCGCGCCGACCTGAACGCCGCCTGCCTGGACTCGGGATAGCCTCCCGCGAGGGCGGGACGCCCTCGCTCCCGGAGTTGCGTCAGCCGGGCGCGGACAAGTCGTGGCCGACGCAAAGCACCGTGCATCCGCCATCGCTGACGGATTCGGGCGGCACGCCTGACGCTGTTCCGGCACCCCAGGTCAGGAACGCGCCTTCCCGCAGCGCAAGCTCGCGGCGCGCTCCGTTCTCCGCCAGGTAAAGGTTCAGGTCGCCGGCAACCACGAACAGCCAGGGCAATGGCTCACTGCCATTCGCCTCCACGGGTTCGGGCGAACCGGTCCAGTCGGCGGGAATGTGCACCAGGCTGACGGCGCCGGAATTCTCGACGGCTTCGGCCAGGGACTTTGCCTTCCAGCCCGCGACGGAGGGATGCTCCAGCCAGGCGACTTCGCCGGCATCAAACAACCGGGCATCGGAAAAATCGGTGGGATCGTCATCGGCGCTGTCGTCGAAGGCCAGTTCAACCGACTCCACCGGGGCATCCGGTTCGGCCACGCCGGTGCCCGGGCCCGTGTTCCAGTAGAGCAGCACGCACCCGGTTTCGGACAGGGGTTCGGGCATGAGCCCATGGATGCTCTTGGGCGGCCGGTCCATGAACAGGTGGCGGCGGAACACGATCATTTCGCCTTCGTGGTCCCTGGTCGAGGAAAACTCCCAGTGCGGAAAATCGCCGGCAAGGGCGTAGGCCCGTTCCGTCACCGTCCTGTGGTAATGGCGGTGCGGCAGTTCGAGCACCTCGGGTATCGCGCCGGGCGGCACGTAGTCCATGCGGACCTCGGACCTGGTGGCGTCGTCGAAGACCAACAGCCGGCGTTTGAAACCCGGAATGCCCGGATTGTGCTCCCAGGGAACGGCATTCGCGTCAATGAAACAACTCGTCATTTTCTCATCCTCGCCTCAGATGCGCACTGGTGCGCTGCATCGCCAAGATACCCCATAACATATTGTAAATACGCTATATTATTTCGTATCGTGATCCCGGAAGGCTCTTGCAATCGCGCCACAAGTACGCTTCAATATGCCCTGATTTCCATCCAGGCGCTTTCGTTTTGCTTACGTAACCACATCCCATTCGCCCTGGCCTGAACGCCCCTATCGGAAAGCGTTCGGTCACGCGGTGATGGAAAGTGCTGACATCATTATGAGTACCCTCTACAAGACACTGGTAACGCCTCCGACATTTTGCTATGGTCGCGCACATGGCGATGCGCGACGAGGACTTTGGGACGAGTTTGTCGCTGCCGGAGGCGGGCGGCGAGTTCTGGCTGCCCCCGGCATCGGAGCCGCGCGATTGGCGGTCGTTGTACGAACAGGCACAGGCGCGGTCGGAGACGGAACGGGCCCGGGCGGACGCGGCGGCGGCGCGCTGCGAAGAGTTGCGCCGGTCGGAGATCGCCGCGCGTTCGCGTGCCGGTTCGCTGAAGACGCAACTTGCCAAGAGCCGGGAGAAGCTTACGGCTGCGGTCGAAGAGGTGAAGGAAGTCCGCCGCGCGGCGAAGGATGCGCTGTTCTTGCAGACGGAGGTGGCACGGCTGGAGAAGCTGCTGTCGCAGGCCGGTGTCGACTCGCGCAAGGGCAGCACGATCATGTCGCTGCGCAAGGACGTCTTTCAGTTGCGCGAAGCCTTGCGGACGTTGCAGCCCGGCAAGGATACGGCGGTCGCGGCGCTGAGACAGCAAACCGATTCTCTGACCCGGGAGAACACCCGGCTGCGCAAGGCCCTGGAGGGGTCGCAGAAGCAGAAGGAGGAACTCACGGCATTGCGCCGCAAGGTCGTGGGGCTTCGTCGCAGGTTGAAGCGAGCGGCACGGGCTGCGCCGCCGCGCGGAGCGAGCGCCCGGTTGCGCAAGGCGCTGGAACGGGCGCGCAAGCAGAAGGACACGATCAAGGGACTGCGCGGGGACATCGGTTCCCTGAACCGCGAGACCCGCCGGCTGAAGCGGGAGACCCGCCGGTTGCACCGCGAACAGGAACAGGTTCAGGAGCTGAAGGCGACGGTCCGCCGGCTGACCTTCGCAACCAGGCTGCAGCGCGGGGAGTTGGCGGGCTACCACGACCAGATGGCCCTCATCAAGACGCAGGAGAGCCTCATCATCCGCCTGCGGGTGGCGGTGAGAACGTCGGCTACCAAGAACGAGAAGCTGGAGGCCGCGCTTGCCGACCGTCCGCTGTTGTGCGCGGTCTTCAGGACGGTGCGCGATCGAAACAAGACCATCGAGTCGCTGCACAAGGAGATCGCCCGACAGCGCAAGGCGAACGCTGCACGGGGCAAGAAGATCAAGGCGCTGCGCGCCCACAGAGCGGGACTGCAAGCCCGGATTGCCCAGCTGCGCTCGAGCCGGGCCGTGTTGTCGAAGGCGGTTTTCGGGGGCAGGAGCGAGAAGCAGGAAACGCCGCGGTCGAAGCGCAAGCGCGGCCAGCAGCGCGGTATGGCTGGCCACGGGCGCACCCGGCGGCCAACGCTGGAGGAGAAGGAGGAACGGCGGGAACCGCCGGAGGACGCGCGTGTGTGTTCCTGTTGCGGCAAGCCCTATGTCGCCAACGGCGAGCGTTGCTCGTCCGTCATCGAGATCGCGGTCAAGGCCCATGTCCGCAGGGTCGTGCGCCCGCGCTACCGCCGGGGCTGCGATTGCCTGTCCTCGCCTTTGCAAGCGATCGCGCCTCCGCCGGCGCGGCTGTTCCCCGTGACGCCCTACGGGACCAGCGTCTGGGCGCGCATCCTGTACGAGCGCTTCGCCTGCCACCGTCCCCTGCGGCGGACCGCGGCGTGGATGACCGATCAAGGGCTGGCGATGGCGCCAGGGACGATAGCCGACAGCGGCCCCCGCTTCCTGGTGCTGTTCGCGCCGCTCGCCGAGGCGATCCTCGCGCACCAGAACGAGGTGGCGGTACGCCACGCCGACGAGACCGGCTGGCGCATCCAGTCGCTGAGCGAGACCGGGCGCTCGCGGCGTGCGTGGCTGTGGATCTCGGTCAGTGCCGATGCGGTCTACTTCGTGGCGGACCCCTCGCGCAGCGCCGAGGCCGCGATGAGGCTGTTCGGTTCGGTCAAGGGCGTCGTGTTCCTGGTCTGCGACCGCTACGGCGCCTACATCAAGATGGCGCGCGGGCTCGGCGGCAAGGTGATCCTGTGCTGGTGCTGGGTGCACCAGCGGCGCGACTTCATCGAGTGTGCGGCCGGGCAGCAAAAGCTGACGCAATGGTGCGAGGGATGGGTCGAGCGGTTCGCGGCGATCTGCCGGCTGAACAAGGAGCGGCTGGAGCATTACGACCCCGCTCGCGACCACCGGACGCCGGCGTTCGACGCCGCGCAGGGGGCACTGAAGAAGGCCGTCGACGGTGTGTTCGCGCGGGCCGAAGCGGAGTTGGCCGAGCTGCCGGTCAAGGCGCGCCAGGGCAAGGCGTTGCGCTCGCTGCTCAAGCACCGCGAGGGACTGAGCGTCTTCGTCGGCAATCCCCAGGTGCCCATGGACAACAATGCCGCGGAACGCGCGTTCCGGGGGGCCGTTATCGGGCGTCGATTGAGCTTCGGTTCGGACAGCAGGCCCGGCGCCAACTTGACCGCGATGATGTACTCGGTCGTCGGCACCCTCGCGGTGAACGGCATCGACATCCTGCGCTGGCTGGAGGCGTGGCTGGCAGCTTGCTCGGAAAATGGCGGCAGGCCGCCGCACGACCTGTCACCCTGGCTGCCCTGGTCGATGAGCGAGGAGCGCAAGCGCGAGTTCACGGCGCCGGGATGACCGGCGACATCGAGTGCCGCTACTACGGGCGCGGCTTCACTGCTGAGGAGATGGCGCTGCTGCGCACCCTGATCTCGGCCGAGCCGCAGCCCACCCGCGCCGCTCTGGCCAGAGAGTTCTGCCGGCGCATCGGCTGGTTCAAGCCCGACGGCGGTCTCAAGGACATGATGGCCAAGGTGGCCATGCTCGCCATGCACCGCGAGGGCGTGATCGTGCTGCCGCCGCCGAGGGGAAAACAGGGCCGGCCCAGGCCCATCGTCTTCGGACCCCAAACCGAGCCGCCGCTGTTCCCGGCCCCGACGACGCTGGAGGAGGTTCGTCCGCTGGACTTCCGCACCGTCGTGCGCAACACCCGGGAAGGGAAGCTGTGGAACGAGTTCGTCGCCCGCTACCACTACCTCGGATACAAGACCCTGGTGGGCGCGCAAATGCGCTACGCCGTCCGCGACCGAAACGGCTGGCCCGTCGCCATGCTCGGGTTCTCCACCGCCGCCTGGAAGCTCGCCCCGCGCGACAAGTTCATCGGATGGACGCCCGGGAAACGCGAGAAGAACCTGCCGCTGGTGGTCGACAATCCGAGGTTCCTCATCCTGCCGTGGATCAAAATCCCCAACCTCGGCTCGCACATCC